>Ga0209121_10000483_pt1 | contig 42066 bp, 49 predicted proteins | sample Cruoilmetagenom3_FD_187292 | JGI IMG/M metagenome (GOLD analysis project Ga0209121, IMG submission 187292) | Oil polluted marine microbial communities from Coal Oil Point, Santa Barbara, California, USA - Sample 3 (SPAdes) (version 2) | ecosystem: Environmental > Aquatic > Marine > Oil seeps ... | reverse complement strand
GCCGCCGCAGGGTTGGCGGGCGTATGTTTTGGAGGATGCATCTGTGGCCGGATCGCCGCAGGTTTGGGCGGAGCGCGCGGTGGCCAAGGCGCGGGAATACGGTGCGGATCGGCTGGTCGCCGAGGTTAATCAGGGTGGCGAGCTGGTGGAGACGCTGGTTCGTTCGATTGACCCGCTGGTGTCATATCGCGCCGTTCGCGCATCGCGCGGGAAGGCTGCGCGGGCGGAGCCGGTGGCGGCTTTGTACGAACAGGGGCGGGTGTTCCATTGCGGTGGTTTTGCCGAATTGGAGGACCAGATGTGCGCGATGACGGTGTCCGGCTTCACAGGCAAGAGTAGCCCTGACCGCCTAGATGCACTGGTGTGGGCTATTACGGATTTGATGATTGCACCGGCGCTGTATTTTCAGCGGCCGCGTGTGCGTGGGCTATAATATTAGGAGCGTAGGGTAATGGTTTTACAACTTTTTAAGTCGATGGGTGGTGTCGAGGAAAAAGCTTCGGCGGCGGCACCTGTGATTGCGTTTCACGGCTCAGGGCGTGCGGCATGGTCGGCGCGGGATACGGTTAGTTTAACGCGCACGGGTTTCACTGGAAATCCGGTGGGGTTTCGCTGTGTGAAGATGATTGCCGAAGCTGCGGCGGCGGTGCCTGTGTTGTTGCAGGATGTGGACCGCCGATACGAGGTACACCCGCTGTTGGCGCTGATGGCCCAGCCCAATCAAGAACAAGGCGCGGCGGCATTGTTCGAGGCGTTTTACGGACAGTTACTGCTGTCAGGTGACGGGTATCTGGAGGCGGCTGGTGAAGGCTTACCGGGCGAATTGCATGTATTGCGATCTGACCGGATGTCGGTTGTGCCGGGTGCGGATGGCTGGCCTGTGGCGTATGAATACAAGGTTGGTTCGCGCAAACATTCGTTTGATATGCGGCGGGAATTTGCGCCGATATTGCATGTCAAGGCGTTTCATCCGCAGGACGATCATTACGGTTTGTCGCCGATGCAGGCGGCTGCGTCGGCGTTGGATGTACATAATTCGGCGTCGAAGTGGTCGAAGGCGTTGTTAGATAACGCGGCGCGGCCTTCGGGGGCGATTGTCTACAAGGGGGCAGACGGGATGGGGGCGTTGGCCTCGGATCAGTATAACCGTTTGGTGGATGAGTTGGAGAGCCACCATCAGGGCGCGCAGAATGCAGGGCGTCCGATGCTGCTTGAGGGGGGACTGGATTGGAAGCCGATGGGGTTTTCACCGTCTGACATGGAGTTTCAAAAGACCAAAGAAAGTGCTGCGCGCGAGGTTGCTTTGGCCTTTGGCGTGCCGCCCATGTTGCTGGGTTTTCCGGGGGATAATTCCTATGCGAATTATCAGGAGGCCAATCGGGCTTTCTATCGTTTGACGGTTTTGCCCTTGGTGGCCAAAACCATGGAGGCCGTGACCGGATGGTTGGGGCCGCTGTTTGGTGACGGATTGTTCTTGAAAGCTGACCTTGACGGTATTCCCGCGTTAGCGGCGGAACGTGAGGCGCAGTGGCGGCGGGTTTCGGGAGCGGAGTTTTTAACGTCCGCGGAAAAACGCCAGATGCTGGGGTTGCCTAAGCTGGCGGAAGATGAATGAGCCGGCGTGGCGGGGGGTCAAAATACCTCTATGAACCATTCGATGCGGCGAGCGCGCGGATTGAGGCGCACGAGCGGGTTTTCGATGAACGCTGGCACGGGTTGGAGCGGCGATTGCAGGCGATCGAGGGTATGCTTGAGCGGCTGGAGCGACGGCTTTGGCTGGCGGTTTATGGGGCTGCGGGGATGTTTTCTGCGGATGTGGTTTATGGACTGGTTACGCGAGCATAATCACTAATAATTGAATTTATGCAATTTTATCGCCGGAATTATAAGGAAAATACATGATTTATGATAGTAATTCGAGTTCACTTGAAACGAAGTTTTGTCGTTTTGATGCCGAACTTGGGCTTGATGATAGCACTGAAATTTCTGGGTACGCGTCTTTGTTTAATGCTGAAGATAAAGGCGGGGATGTTGTGCAGAAGGGGGCATATGCTGCCTCGTTGGCGCGCCTTTCCAAGGCTGGCGGCAAGGTGAAAATGCTTTGGCAGCATGATCCTATGCAACCGATTGGCGTTTGGGATGAAATCCGCGAGGACGACAAAGGCCTGTTTGTCAAAGGACGCTTATTGCCTGAAGTGCAGGCCGGTCGCGAGGCTTTGGCCTTACTTCAGGCGGGGGCAATTGACGGGTTGTCTATCGGCTATCATACTGTTCGTGCAGAGAAATCTGCGAAGGGGCGGTTGTTACACGAAATTGAACTTTGGGAGGTGTCGATGGTCACCTTCCCGATGCTTCCGGAGGCGCGTGTGGCGCCTGCGGATGATGAGGCGGCGCTGGCGCAAAGTCTGGCTGAAACCTTTCGACAGGCCCGCGATTTGCTGGCCTGAACGTATTTACCAAAGGAAATATTAATGCGTGACAAAGAAATGAAGTCCCGTGGCGGTGCTGCTACGGGAGGGTCCCATGCTGTCGAGGTTAAGGCCGCGATGAATGAATTCTTGAATGAATTCAGCGGTTTCAAAAATGAAATTAAATCAAAGTTTACAGAACAGGAAGAACGTTTGAATATGTTTAATGCTAAATCACTTTCCAATTCGCGCCCGGCACTTTCCACAACTACTGAAGTAGGCATTCCGCACAAGAAGGCGTTTTCGGCTTACCTTCGCAGCGGTGATGATGATGCGTTGCGTGGGCTTCCTGCTGAAGAGAAATCGCTGTCTACTGCCGTTTCTGCCGATGGCGGTTATCTGGTTGACCCGCAGACGGCCGACCAGATCACGGGTGTGCTGCGTGGGGCATCGTCCATTCGATCAATCGCGAATGTGGTTCAGGTGGAATCAACGGCTTATGATGTGCTGGTTGACCATACGGATATCGGAGCTGGCTGGGCGTCTGAAACGGGTGCTGCTGCTGAAACCGGTACGCCGCAGGTGGAGCGAATTTCTATTCCTTTGCATGAGTTGTCAGCACTTCCTAAAGCATCGCAACGCTTGCTGGATGACACGGCGTTTGACGTTGAAGGCTGGTTGGCCACGCGCATTGCTGACAAGTTCAGCCGTGCCGAGGGCGTGGCATTTATCAGTGGCGACGGCATTGATAAGCCAAAAGGTTTCCTAACGTATACGGCGGTTGATAACGCAAGCTGGACCTGGGGTGACCTGGGCTATGTAGCCACGGGTGCAGCGGGTGATTTCGACGGAATAGATCCGGCGGATGCGATTGTTGATTTGGTCTACTCGCTGGGTGCGCGTTACCGTGCGAATGCGGCGTTTGTGATGAATTCCAAGACGGCGGGTGCGGTTCGCAAGATGAAGGACGCGGATGGCCGTTTCCTTTGGTCTGATGGTTTAGCGGCTGGTGAGCCTGCACGTCTGATGGGCTACCCTGTGCTGATTGCCGAGGATATGCCGGATATTGCAGCGGATGCGACCGCGATTGCTTTTGGTGATTTTTCAGCGGGTTACACCGTTGCTGAACGCCCTGATTTGCGTATTTTGCGTGATCCGTTCAGTGCTAAACCACATGTGCTGTTCTATGCGACCAAACGTATTGGTGGCGATGTTAGTGACTTCGCCGCGATCAAACTTCTGAAATTCTCGCTTACGTAAGTTAGCTTGAATACCCGCCTTTAGGGGCGGGTTTTAGCACCCCTGTATCCTCTGGCTTTTGCTGCTCTCTCCGCATGGGCGATGCAGGGGTGTGTCTGAATTTTCCCTAATGTGAGGCCGCGAATGAGTGGATATTTCCTGAAAGACCCGAACTCGGAATTGGAGCTGTCGATGGACTGGCGTGCCGGATATTTACAGCGAAATGAAAAGGTTAAGGATGACCTGGGTTGGACCGTACGTCCGGTCGACGATGTTGCCGGTGAGTTGAGGGTCGTGTTGCAGGAATGCGGGGCCACGAATTCTAAGGCGACGTTCGAGGGCGGGGTTTCGGGGCGGACCTATATGGTTTCAAGCCGAATTATGACGACGCTAGGGCGCGAGTTGGAGCGTACATTAATGTTTCGGGTGGCTGAGAGGAATTTGCCATGATGTTAGAAGAATTGACGGCTGTTGCGGCGGCGGATCTACCGATACGTGGTTTTGCGGACCACTTGAAATTGGGAACCGGGTTTACTGATGACGGGGCGCAGGATGCGGTTTTAGAGGTGTGCTTGCGATCTGCCATGGCGGCGATCGAGGTGCGGATCGGTAAGGCGCTGATGACGCGGAGCTTTAGTTGGGAGCTGACGCGCTGGGGTGTGGATGGCGAACAGGTGTTGCCAATTGCGCCGGTTGTGGTCGTGAGCGCGGTGACTTTAGTGGATCGTGATGGTCTGGAGACCGTCGTGGATGCGGCGGGCTATGTGCTGGAGCGCGACAGCCAGAGGCCGAAAATTGTCGGGGTTTTACCGAGCATTCAGGATGGCGGGCGCGTGGTTCTGACGTTTGATGCTGGCTTTGGCGATTGGGCCGCGGTGCCTGCGGATCTGAGGCAGACGGTACTGCTGCAAGCTGCGAGTTTTTACGAAAATCGAGCAGGCGAGGGGCGCGTTAACGGGATGCCGTTTGGTGTCAGCGCGTTGATCGAGGCATACCGGCCCATTCGGATCGGGGGTGCGCGTTGAAGGTAAATTTATCGCGAAAGCTGGTGTTGGAGGAACGTGCGAATACACCGGATGGCAAGGGTGGTTTCACCGTTGGTTGGCAGGTTTTGGGCGTCGTTTGGGCGGATGTTGATGCGCGATCTGGCCGTGAGGCTTTGGTGAGCGCACGGGATATTTCGCGCGTTCGGTATCGGATTATCGTGCGTGGCGCGCCGGTGGGTACGGCGTCCAGGCCACGGCCGGATCAGCGGTTTCGCGAGGGAGATCGGGTGTTTTCGATCTTGGCGGTTGCGGAGTTTGATCCGGCGGGGCGTTGGCTGGAATGCTGGGCAGAGGAGGGCAAGGGATGAGTTTGGCTTTATCCGGTGAACTTCAGGGCGCGATTTACGGGGCTTTGACCGGCGATGCGGCGCTGGTCGCGTTGGTCGGCGCGGAGATCTACGACGCGCCGTTGCCTTCGGGTGGGGCATTGCCTTTGGGAGAACATGTGACGTTGGGCGAGGAGATGGTGAAGCCGTTTGGGTCCGTCACTTCCAGCGGTGGGGTGCATGATTTTGACGTTGTGGTGCATTCGACCGCGAATGGATTTTCGGCGGCGAAGGTGGTTGCGGCGGCGATTTCTGATGTGCTGGTTGACGCGAGTTTGGCGTTAACTGGCGGACATTTGGTGTCACTGCGGTTTTTGAAGGCCAAGGCAAAGCGTGGAATTGCGCCAGAGTTGCGGCGAATTGAAATGCGGTTTCGGGCCGTCGTTGAAGATATTTAATTAAAGGAATTCAAAATGGTAGCGCAAAAAGGCAAGGATCTTTTGATTAAGATCGACATGGATGGCTCGGGTACGTTTGAAACGGTTGCGGGCCTGCGGGCTAGCCGTATTTCGTTCAATGCCGATACGGTAGATGTGACGAATTTAGGCAGCGCGGGTGGTTGGCGAGAGTTGCTGGGCGGGGCTGGTGTGCGATCTGCCGCTATCAGCGGGTCCGGGGTTTTTAGGGATGAAAACACCGATGAGCGGGCGCGACAGATATTCTTTGATGGCGAGATTTTGCCGTTTCAGGTGATCATTCCCGATTTCGGCGTGGTCGAGGGGCCGTTCCAGCTGACGGCGGTGGAGTATTCTGGCCAGCATGACGGTGAGGCGGCCTACGAGTTGTCTATGGCCTCGGCCGGAGCGCTGAACTTTACGGCGATTTGATGGTGAATCCGTACCGCGGTGAGGCGGAGCTGGTGGTCGGTGGTCAGGTGCATGTGATGCGCCTGACGCTGGGTGTATTGGCCGAATTGGAAGCCGAGATGGAAGCCGACAGTTTGATGGACATGGTGCAACGCTTTGAAACCGGTGGGTTTTCGGCGCGAGATTTGGTTCTGCTTTTGAAGGCCGGGTTGCGTGGCGGAGGGTGCGAGGTTGAACTGGATGTTGACGGGGGGCCGATTGTGGCGGCGCAAGCAGCGGCAAAACTGTTGGCGGTGACGTTCGCGGTACTCGAGTGAGCAAGGTCAACTGGGCGGCTTTGATGCGGCTGGGGTTGGTTAATTTGCGGCTGTCCCCGGATCGCTTTTGGGCGCTTACACCTGCGGAATTGATGCTGATGGCCGGGATAGACGGCGAGGTGGCGTCGCTGTCGCGGGTCGGGTTTTCCGATTTGGCGGCGTCGTTTCCTGATGGAATTAAGGAGTAAATATGGCTGTTGAAACGGATTTGGAAAACTTGGACGGGCTGCTGGATGATCTGGAGGGATCGCTGGTTGGGACACAAACCGCGACGTTGGCTTTTCAGCAAGAACTGGAGGGGATGAAGTTTTCTGTGGCGGGTGCTGGAGCGGAGGCGCGCGCACTTAGCCGGAACTTAAGCTCGGGTTTAAAATCGGCGATCGGGGATCTGGTGATTGATGGGGATCGGTTGTCCGATGTGTTGTCCGGGCTGGCGCGGAGCATGGCGGATGCGGCGTTCAATCGGGCGATCTCGCCAGTTACGGATGCACTTGGCGGGGCGATTGGCGGGCTGATTTCCAGCGCGGTGCCGTTTGAGAATGGTGGTGCATTTAGCGGTGGCCGTGTGGCGGCGTTTGCGCAGGGTGGCGTGGTCGATGGGCCAACGCATTTTCCGATGCGCGGTGGTGTCGGACTTATGGGAGAGGCTGGGCCGGAGGCGATTATGCCGCTAGCGCGTGGCGCAGACGGGAAGCTGGGGGTTCGTGGTGGCGGGAGCTCTGTGGTGAACGTGACGATGAATATCTCGTCGCCGGATGTGGCGGGTTTTCAGCGGTCTAAGACACAGATTTCGGCTGGAATTTCGCGGGCAATTCAACGCGGACAGCGAAACTTATAAGACAAGGAGAGCAGCATGAACTTTCATGAAATACGGTTTCCAACGGACCTGTCTTTTGGGTCAATTGGTGGGCCGGAACGGCGGACGGAGATTGTTTCGCTGACGAACGGGTTTGAAGAACGAAATAGCCCTTGGGCGCAGTCTCGGCGTCGATATGATGCGGGGTTCGGGATGCGATCACTGGATGATCTGTCAGTTTTGATCGGGTTTTTCGAGGCACGTTCGGGGCAGTTGTTCGGGTTTCGTTGGAAGGATTGGGCGGACTTCAAGTCGTGTTTGCCCTCTGAAGATATCGAGGCGACGGATCAAGTTATCGGAGTCGGAGACGATGTTTCTTCGGTTTATCAATTAGTTAAAAGTTATCATTCCGGCGAGGCAGTGCAGGTTCGGGAGATTACCAAGCCTGTATTGAATTTCGTGAAAGTGGCGATTTCCGGTGATTTGCAGGTCCTTGGTGTGGATTATGCTGTTGATTTTGAAACAGGCGATCTGACGTTTACCGAGCCACCAGCGGATGGCGCGTTGGTGACGGCTGGATTCGAGTTTGATGTGCCGGTTCGGTTCGACACGGACCGGATAGAGAGCTCCGTCGGTGGATTTTCAGCAGGGGAGATTCCCTCGGTGCCGGTGGTCGAGGTGCGGGTTTGATGCGGGGCGTTAGTGGTGCGTTGCAGGCGCGGCTGGATAGTGGAGCGACGACGATGTGTCGGTGCTGGTTGGTTGTGCGGCGCGACGGGGTACGGTTCGGATTTACGGATCATGATCGGGATTTGACGGTTGATGGCGACACTTTCAAGGCCGGAAGCGGGCTGGATACGTCGGTGCTGGAGGCCTCGACCGGGTTGAGCGTGGATAACGGGCAGGCGGTTGGAGCGTTGAGTGATGCGGGGCTGACTGAGGGCGATATTCTGGCAGGACGCTATGATGGAGCCGAGGTCTGGCAATGGCTGGTGGATTGGTCCTCGCCAGAGTTGAAGGTGCTGTTGTTTCGCGGGTTTTTGGGGGAAATCCGACGTGGGACAGGTGCCTTTGAGGCAGAGTTGCGCGGGATTACTGAAGTGCTGAACCAGCCGTTGGGGCGGATGTATTTGCGCGAGTGTGACCGTGTTCTTGGTGATGCCAAGTGTGGAATTGATGCGGATGATCCGACGTTTTCGGCTGATGTTACTGTGCATGCGGTTACAGGAAAACGTGCGTTTTCGTTTGACGGGTTGAGCGGGTTTCAGGACGGGTGGTTTACGAACGGGGTGATACGCTGGGCATCTGGTGCGGTGTCTTTGGTGAAGGCTGATACGGGGGGGACGTTGGAGGTTTGGGAAGAGGTCGAAGTTGCTGTGGGGGACACTGCGCAGGTGATTGCGGGGTGTGACAAGCAAGCGGAGACGTGCCGCATAAAGTTCGGTAACTTTCTGAATTACCGTGGTTTTCCACATATCCCTGGCGAGGATTGGGTAATGGCATATCCGGCCAGTGGCGAGACACATGACGGTGGTAGTTTGAATGCGAAATGATGTGGTAGCGGTGGCGCGGCGTTGGGTTGGAACGCCTTATCAGCATCAGGCGAGTTGTGAAGGCGCCGGGACGGATTGTCTTGGGCTGGTGCGTGGTATCTGGCGTGAAATTTGTGGTGCGGAACCTGCGGTCGTGCCCGCTTATACGCCGGATTGGTCGGAGACGAGCAAGGATGAGCGGTTGTTGGAAGCTATGGGGCGGTATTTCACGCATGTGCCTGAGGCGGCAATTGGAGACGTTTTGGTGTTCCGGTTGCGGGTCGTGGCGAAGCATTTGGCCGTTGTCTCGGGGCATGGCAAAATCATTCATGCATATTCGGGGCGTGGAGTGGTGGAAACGCCGCTCTCGGCTGCTTGGGAACGCCGTATAGCGGGCGTTTTTAGATTTCCTGACAGGAGCAATTAATGGCGACAATGGTATTATCTGCCGTCGGCGGCGCGATTGGCGCGTCGGTTGGCGGGGCGGCGTTCGGGCTTTCGTCAATGGTGATTGGGCGGGCTTTGGGGGCGACAGCAGGGCGTCTACTGGATGGACGACTAATGGGAGGCTCGGCACCTGTTGAACGTGGACGGGTCGAAAACTTTCGTGTGCTTGGCGCGCGCGAGGGGGCCAAAATTCCGCGTGTTTTCGGGGCTATGCGGACATCGGGGCAGGTTATCTGGTCAACGAAGTTTACAGAAAATGTGGATAGTTCGGGGGGCGGGAAGGGTTCGTCGTCGCCTGTTGTTAACGAATATAGTTATTCGATCAGTTTGGCGATTGCGCTTTGCGAGGGCGAGATTACGCGGATTGGCAAGGTCTGGGCAGATGGGAAAGAGATCAGTCTGGAGGGTGTGGATTACCGATTGTATCGCGGTGATCAGATGCAAATGCCCGATGCGGCTATTGTTGCGGTTGAGGGCGAGGAGATGGCGCCTGCATATCGTGGAACGGCGTATATTGTGTTTGAAAACCTCGACTTAACGCGTTTTGGCAACCGGATTCCGCAGTTTAATTTCGAGGTGGTTCGCAAGGCGGAACCCCTGCCAGAGGGGGACGCGCGAGAGGCGGCGGAATTGGTGCGGGCGGTGGCGCTTGTGCCTGGAACGGGGGAGTATGCGTTGGCGACGGTGCCTGTTTCTTATCCGCATGGTAAGGGGATATCGCGCTCGGCAAATGTTAACGGAATTGGCGAGGGAACGGATTTTGTGCGCTCGGTCAAGCATCTGGGCGAGGACTTGCCGAATGCGGAATCCGTGTCCTTGGTGGTTAGCTGGTTTGGCGAAGATTTGCGCTGTAATTCGTGTTCGTTGCAGCCAGCGGTGGAACAGGCCGGGGTTGACGGAGATGCGATGCCTTGGGTGGTTTCGGGGCAGGCGCGTGCATCGGCGAAGGTTGTGGGACAGATTGACGGGCGTTCGGCTTTTGGGGGGACTCCGGCGGATGCGTCGGTGATTCAGGCGATCAGACATATTCAGGATCAAGGTAAAGCGGTGATGTTTTATCCGTTCATTCTGATGGATATTCTGGATGGAAATAGTTTGACGGACCCATGGACGGGTGACGTTGGACAACCGAGTGTGCCTTGGCGGGGGCGAATTACGACGTCAGCGGCACCTGGGGTGTTTGGATCGCCCGATCAGTTGGCGGCGGCTGCCGCGCAGGTTGATGATTTCTTTGGGGCGGCGGCTGTCGGGGATTTTGTGCAGGGAACTGACGGGGTTTCTTATTCCGGTCCGGCTGAGTGGTCTTATCGGCGTTTTGTGCTGCATTACGCGCATTTGTGTGCGGCGGCTGGCGGGGTCGAGGCGTTTTGCATCGGATCAGAGATGCGATCGTTAACGCAGGTTCGCGATGGCTTGAACAGTTTTCCGACGGTGGTGCAGTTGGTGCAGTTGGCGGCGGATTGTCGGGCTATTCTGGGGCCTGATTGCAAGATTGGATATGCGGCGGATTGGTCGGAGTATTTTGGGTATCAACCTGCGCTGGGGGATGTGTTTTATCATCTGGATCCGTTGTGGGCGGATGATAACATCGATTTTATTGGTATTGATAACTACATGCCGTTGTCGGATTGGCGAGACGGGGTTGAGCATCTGGATGACGAATACGCGTCTATCTATGACCTTGAGTATTTGCAGAGCAATATCGAGGGTGGCGAGGGGTTTGACTGGTATTATGCTGACGATCAGGCACGGGCCGATCAGGTGCGCTCGGTCATTGTGGATGGGGCGCATGGGGAGGATTGGGTTTATCGGTATAAGGATATTCGCAGTTGGTGGTCCAAGCAGCATCATGAACGTATTGGCGGTGTTCGGCAGGTTGAGGGCACCGATTGGTTGCCGGGCACTAAACCGATTTGGTTTACCGAGGTTGGCTGCCCAGCGGTGGATAAGGCGACTAATCAACCGAATGTTTTTGATGATGTGAAGTCTTCGGAATCCTCCTTGCCGCACTTTTCCAATGGCAATCGGGATGATCTGATTCAACATCGGTATTTGCAAGCGGTGTTGTCGTATTGGGCTGACGAGGCAAATAATCCCGAGGCTAGTCAGTATGTTGGTCGGATGGTGGATGCTTCGCGGACGCATGTTTGGGCATGGGATGCGCGGCCATATCCTGACTTTCCCGAGCGGTTGGATGTTTGGTCTGATGGCGACGCGTTTCAGCGCGGGCATTGGGTTTCGGGGCGGGTGCATATGGCATCGCTGGCTAATGTTGTGGCGGAAATTTGTCGCCGTTCCGGTTTAGGGACAGTCGATGTGTCCAAACTGTACGGGTTGGTGCGTGGCTTTGTGATTGGCGACACCGAGAGTGCGCGGCAGAGTTTGCAACCGTTGATGCTGGCGTATGGATTTGACTGTTTTGACCGTGACGGGGTGTTGGTATTTCGCAATCGGGACGGGCGCTCTGTTGAGGTGCTGGATAAGGCACGGTTCGTCGAGGAGGGCGAGGGGGCTTATAGCCTGACGCGCCATCCTGACGCGGAAACCGTAGGGCGGGTTCGGGTCGAGTTTGTTGATGCGGATAATGCGTATCAATCCGCTGCGGCGGAACACGTTTTCCCGGACGAGAGCGAGGCGCATACGTCGGAGAGCGCGCTGCCTTTGGCGTTAAGCGCGGGTGAGGGGCAGGCGATTGCGGAGCGGTGGTTGAGCGAGGCGCGGATTGCACGAGAGGAGGTTTCGCTGGCGGTTGCGCCTTCGGTTGCGGCGGTTGGTGTTGGGGATGTGGTGAGTGTGCTGGGCTCTGATTATCGGATTGATCGGGTCGAGGAGGCTGGCGCACGGCGTCTGTCTGGTGTGCGGGTCGAGGCGGGTGTTTATGCGCCTATGCTTCGGGATTTACCTAAGAAGGGGAAGGCTGGACCTGCGTCTTTCGGGCCGGTTTATGCGGAGTTTCTTGATTTGCCGTTACTGGATGGTTCCGAGGTGGAACATGCATTTCATCTGGCGGCTTCGGGGGACCCTTGGCCAGGGCGCGTGGCGGTTTATTCGGCGGGGGCGGATTATGGGTATCGGTTGAATACGACGCTGGTGCGAAGTGCGGTTGTTGGGGAGCTTGCTTCGCCGCTGAACGCTGGGCGTGCAGGGCTTTGGCAGCGATCTGGTGTGCGCGTGAAGGTGGCGTCCGGGTATCTGGCGTCTATGCCGGAGGCCGACGTTTTGAACGGGGCTAACCGGGCGGCGTTGCGTAGCAGCGGTGGTGACTGGGAAGTGTTCCAGTTTTGCAATGCGGAGCTGGTGGCGGATCGGGAGTACGAGCTGACGAAACTGTTGCGTGGGCAGGCGGGCACGGAGTTTCTGATCCCTGACGCGTGGCCCGTTGGTACGGATTTCGTGTTACTGAATAGCGCGGTTTCACAGGTTGACCTGGCGGCGGTGGAGCGTGGTCTGGACCGCCATTACCGTATCGGTGCAGCGCATTTGCCGCTTGATGATGACAGTTATGTTCACGAGGTATTCGCGGGGCAAGGTGTTGGTTTGCGACCGTTTTCGCCGGTGCATCTGCGGGCAGTTGCTGGCGGAGATATTACAGTTAACTGGGTCCGCCGGACACGGGTTGAGGGGGATGTTTGGCAAAGTTATGAAGTGCCGCTTGGTGAAGAACGCGAGGCGTATTTGGTGCGGGTTTCCAGTGTCGGGTCGGTGTTGCGGGAAGTCGAGGTTTTAGTACCTGAATTTAGCTATACGACCGCGATGCAGGCCGCTGACGGGGCCAGTGGCGTGATTGATTTTGATGTTGCCCAAATCTCGGACCGGTTTGGGATTGGACCATTTAGCAGGAGGACAGTGGATGTCTGATACATATCAATTTGAATTGCCGTTGGTGCAGGCGGCACAGGCGCAAAAGCATGTGACGGTTAACGAGGCGTTGGCACGCCTTGACGCCGTGGCGCAGATGCGGGTGAAGGCGGATGACTGGGAGATCCCGTCGGCCAATCCTATCGAGGGGGAGGCGCATGTGGTTGGGCCGATCGCGAGTAACGAGTGGGCGGGGCAGTCCGGTAAGGTGGCGATTTTCAGCAATGGTGGTTGGGTATTTTTGGCGCCAAAGATTGGCTGGCGGGCATGGAACGAGGTGCTAGGTGCGGAGATCGTTTACGACGGGGTTTCGTGGGTACGCTATGCTGGGGTGGTTACGGCTGGCGGGGCGGCGAGTTTGCATCGTGTGGTCGAGATCGATCATACGGTGGCTGCCGGGGCTGTTTCGGTGACATCAAATGTGATCCCGTCACATGCGCAGGTGATCGGGGTGACGGCGCGAGTTGTCTCGGCGATTACGGGGGCAGGTGTTTCCAGTTGGTCACTGGGGGTTTCAGGTGCGGTTGATCGGTATGGCAACGGGCTGGGGCTGGGCGTGAACTCCTATGCCAAAGGGATGACAGGCCCGCTGACATATTGGGCGGATACTGCGTTGGAGATTACGGCTGATGCGGGCAGTTTTGATGGGGGCGTTGTGCGCTTGGCTGTGCATTTTGTTGAGTTGGAGGTTCCGCGTGCCGTTTAATTGGCGCAACTAACGCATCTGACGGCGGTCGGGTTTAGTTCCAACCGTTTGGGGGGAATATCTTCGCCGCAGTCTTCGCAATATCCAAATTCGCCCTCTTCCAGCCGGAGGAGGGCGTTTTTTATTGCTTGAATTTCCGCTGCACGGTTCTGGCGAGTGGCCTTGGCCATAGCTTGTTGCTGCATGGCGTCCATACGCGAGAGGCGGCCGACGCTGGTTTGGTCAAGGATGACGGTGTCACGGCTGTCAGCGTTGGTTTCGTCTTGGGATTGCAGCGCTGATAATCTGGTTTCCAGCAGGGTCTGGTAAAATATATTTGATCGGTCCGGTGCCATTTTTTGCCCTCCTGTTATTGCAATACGCGATACCGCTTCCGATTTATCACTTTGCTATGCTAGAATGCCGCTTGCAAGTAGGAGTGCTGAATATGGGCGAAGCCAATCCAAAGGTTGTTTCGATTGATCCGGTTTGGGATCAAATTCGTGAAGAAGCTGCCGAAATCATTCGAAATGAACCGGTCATGGCTTCGCTGGTGCATTCGGTGATCCTTAGTCATCCAACGCTGGAAGTGGCGTTAAGCCACCGCATTGCGCACAGGCTGGCGTCTGGCGAGATGACGGAATCCATTCTGTATAACGCCTTCGAGGAGGCATATCACGCCGGATGTCGGCTTGGCGCTATTGCGCGCTCGGATATTCTGGCCGTGTTTGAACGCGACCCGGCGTGCCATCGGTATATTCAGCCGTTATTGTTCTATAAGGGATTTCAAGCGGTTCAGGCCTATCGTCTGGCGCATTGGTTCTGGGTGCATGATCGCAAGGATTTGGCGTATTTTATGCAAATGCGCACTTCCGAAGTGTTTGGCGTGGATATCCATCCGGCCGCCCAGATTGGGCGTGGGCTGATGATCGACCATGCGCATTCGATTGTGATTGGCGAGACGGCGGTGGTCGGCGACAATGTTTCCATGCTGCATTCGGTGACGCTTGGCGGTACTGGTAAGGATGATCATGACCGCCATCCCAAGATTGGCAACAACGTGATGTTAGGTGCTGGTGCCAAGGTTTTGGGGAATATCAAAGTCGGGAATTGTAGCCGTGTCGCCGCTGGTTCGGTCGTTTTGCACGCCGTACCAGCCTGCAAAACTGTTGCTGGCGTTCCGGCGCGGGTCGTGGGCGAGGCGGGTTGTGAGCAGCCCTCGGCGCTGATGGATCAGTTGTTGCATGACTAACCCATAGAGCGGTCGAAACCTTGGGGGGTCAACCTATATAAAAGCCGTATTGGTGCGGAAGATGCGCTTTGACATCTACACCCAATTCAAGGGCGGCATGCATCGCCCAATATGGGTCACGCATCATTTTACGCGCAAGTAGAACGATATCTGCCTGACCGGAGGCGATAATTTCTTCTGCTTGCTTTGCTTCTGTTATCTCGCCGACAGCCATGGTGGCGATGCCGGCTTCGGCGCGTAATTGCCCTGCCAAACCAACCTGTTCTGCCGTGCGAGGCCCGATGGAGGCGCGCGCGGCAGGGGTTGCGCCGCCGCTCGAACAATCCACAATGTCTACGCCACGCTCTTTAACCCATTTGGCCATCTGTATATTATCTTCGATGGTTAGCCCGCCTTCTACCCAGTCCGCCACAGATAATCGAACGGCCAGTGGCAGGTTTTCGGGCCAGACAGCGCGGACAGCCTCTACGGTTTCCAGCATCATGCGCGCGCGACCTCGAAGGTCACCGCCGTATTCATCGTCGCGGGTATTAACCAAAGGCGTGAAAAAGCTGTGTAGAAGATAGCCGTGGGCGCCGTGGATTTCCAACATTTTGTACCCTGCTGCCAACGCGCGTTTGGCCGCTTCGACAAAGGCGTTTTGCATTTGTGCAATTTCAGCGATGCTCATCTGGGTCGGTGTTTTCCAAAGGCGTACGCCTTCGCTGTCGAATGCCGCGCCGCTTGGCCCGACGGTAGGCCATCCGCCTTCGTCATCTTTGAGGTGCGCGCCGCCATCCCAAGGTGCTGCTGCCGAACCTTTGCGCCCTGCGTGCCCGATTTGCACGGCCGGGACTGCGCCTTGTTCTGCGATAAACTGGTTGATTTTGGAGGCAGGTTCGATTTGGTTGTCGTTCCACAGGCCCACACATCCCGGCGTAATCCGCCCATCGGCGCGAACGGCTGTCGCTTCAGCGATAATCAACCCCGCACCACCCGTAGCGCGCGAGCCAAGGTGTACCTGATGCCAATCGTTCATAATTCCGTCGACAGCCGAATACTGACACATAGGTGCGAGGCCGATGCGGTTGCGAAAGGTGACGTCTTTGATCGAGTAGGGTGTGAATAGCTGTGACATTGGTGCGGCTCCTGAAGATTGGTCGGGATGATCGTATTCGTCAATTCAGCCTTGTTCAAGCTGCGTTTAAGGAGCGGCGCGGGCTTGGTTCGGTATCCCAAGGGCGCGTATTACAAGTCGTTACGATTCACGGTTAGAACACCGTTGAAAATACGATCACTAGGGTGCGTGATCACGATGTCCCCTTCGATGACCCCATCCAGAACCTCTGCAATGGATGCATTTCGTTGGCCAATATCAACCGCGACGCTTTGAGCGGTTCCGTCAACAACTTTGAAAACCATCCAACTGTCGCCTTCACGAAATAAAGAGCTGATCGGAATCTGTAAAACGTCGCTGTCGTGCCACTCGACAACGCGTACAAATACGCGGAACCCGTCGCCTAATGCCCTGTAATCCTCGTCCGGTGAGTTGAAGCCTAAAACGACTCTTACGCGCTGCTCTGCAATTCCTAGTGCGGATATTTTGGTGAATGCGGATGGTTCTATCCGGGTGATTTCGGCTTTTAGAACGCCTTCACCGCCCCAACGTTCGACATAGGCCATCGCACCTGTTGCGATGTTAACAACATCGCTCGAAAGTAAATCGACGACCAGTTCCAGATCATCCACTAAACCAATGCTTACCAACTGCCCGCCTGCCATAACAGCCCTTTCGCTGCGCGAAGCAATGCTAAGGATACTTCCATCAATTGGAGCAAGGATTTCGATACAGCAGGATTCTTGTGCGATTTCACCTGTGTCGGGCTCAATCAACATCGCTTTTGCACGTTCCAATGAGCTTAACCTCAATGTTCGCTCGGAAAGTGCTAACGCCAGTGCTGTGCGCGCTTGTTCTTGCAATAGTTCTACTTCATCCAGTGCGTTCGTCGAAAGCGATCCACTGTCGGAAAGAGATTTTGCGCGATCATACTGGCTGGTTGCGAATTTGTAGTTTGCCTCCACCGCCGAGATGTTCAGTTCTGCTAAATGCAAAGCTGCCTCGGCCTCTTTGATTGCGGCTTCTGCTTGTAGTCGACTTCTGGCATCCAGAAAAACAGGTTGGCTTGGCTCGATTATCGCTACGACAGTTTCACCCGCCAGAACGAATTCGCCGACTTCCACCGGGCTTCTTAGTGCGGTGCCTGATACAGGTGCCGAGACTTCGAACACGTTGCGAACACGGGTTATTCCGTCGGCATCAATCGTAACTTCCATCGGACCGGAGGTGATATGAGCCACATCGACAGGTACGGGTTGCTCTTGAAAAGTAAAATAGAGGCCCGCACCAACTACGGCTGCGCCTATAGTCCAAGATACGATTTTTTTGAAGGAAAAAGCCATTGATTACTCCCGGGTTTTCATGACGGAGACAAGATCTAAACGGTTAACGCGACCGCGAACCAACAATGCGGATGCCATGGATGCAGTGAACGTGACGATACCAGCAAAGGCGTACGTTCCGCGCGAAATATAAAACGGCAATGAAAATAGATCGCTGGAAAAGCTTTCAACGATTGCGTAGGCGAGAAAGTATCCGATAACGAATCCAATAGGGATGGCAACGACGGTCAGAAACAGTAGCTCGCCCATCAGGATGAACGACACCTCGCCCTGCGTGAACCCCAGAATCCGTAAACTTGCCAATTCCCGCGCGCGTTCGGATAACAGTATTCGCGCCGAGTTATATACGACTCCGACGACTATTAGACTGGCAATGAATGCGTAGACGGTGGTCGTGATCGAGGCGCTTTCGGCAATCGTATCAGTAAATCCTTGGCGTATTTGATCCCAGCGCACAATTCCCCCAATGTTTGGGGCTGCTTTTACTTGTTCATAGAGGCCGCCGAGTGCGTTCTCATCAATTGAGATATTAACGGAATTCACCATCGGCTGTTGTTGTAACAGCGCACTTAGATATTCTAGGTCCATATAAGCACCGGTTCCGAAGTATTGCTCGATTACACCGGTAACGGGGACATCAAAATGTCCGCGCTGTCCTTGAAGGACTTCCAGGTCCAGTATATTCCCGACCTGCGCATCAAGACGCTTTGCAAGGCGTTCTGACAGTATGATGCCTTTTTCGGGGAGCACGACTGAGTCATTGCTAGCGTCAAGAACGCGGCTAAGGTCCATCCCGGGAATGCGCCCTTCAACACCGATAACTCTGCTTAAGTGGCCATTTGTCAGGCGAGCGGCCACCGTCTGCATCCCTTCAGCCCGCAAGACACCGGGCAGATTTTCTACATCTGCCAAAACCGCATGCGATTTGGGTTGTGCGAGTGATAGCGTCACTTGTTGACGGTTTGCCTGAAAAAAGGCCGAGTCCATCATGATGTCCATTGAATCGAACATAAATAACGTCGCGATCATTGTGGCCACAGATAACGCGATCCCGATTGCGGTTAGCGAAGCCCTTATCGGCCAGCGTGTTATAGAACGAATAATCATCATGAAGGGTTGGCGCGCGCCAATCATGTGACCGATCTTATCGAATATGTTTTGCTTGAACCTTGTGGGTGCAGGTGGTGCCATGGCAACCGCCGGTGACAGACGCGTTGTTTTCAACACCGAACGCGTCGCGCCAATTACGGCGGCTCCAATTCCTGCCATTGCGGATATCGCGTAAATGTTCGGGCTCGTTATGTAGATCAGATATGGAAAATGGAAATAAACAGTGTAGTACCCCGCCAACCAATAAGAGGCGGATGCCCCTGCCACCCAGCCGATGATCACCCCGAATAATCCAATTGCAATCGCCAACTTAACGTAGTGCCAACTTATCGCTGCATTCGAATACCCAACGGCCTTGAACAAGCCGATTTGTTCGCGTTCCAGGGTTATCAAGCGCCCCAGCACCATGTTCACAAGAAATGCTGTAATCACGAAGAACAGGGGTGGAACCGATTGCCCCATCGCCTTGAGCTGCGCTAATTCAGAGTCCAGAAACATATGCGAGGTTTGCATACTTCGGTCATATGGCCCCGTCCCGCCATAAGGTGCCAGCAGTTTTTCCAGCTCGTCTATAATCATTTGCGAATTTGCATCCCGCGTTAAACGCAAGGATACGTCGTTAAAGGCGCCACCCAGATCGAATGCAGACGCGAGCGCGTCATATCCCATCCAGACCACACCGAACCGCCTGTCATCTGGCATCATTGCCCCCGGCCCAATCAGATAGATGAACTCAGGTGACAACACCGTTCCGGTTATGGATAACAACCGCTTTTGCCCGTTCAAGGTGGCATAAAACCTGTCGCCAGCAGTAAACCCGTTTGCGATGGCAAAGGATTCGTTAACAACAACTTCATTCGAAAATTGCGGGTCGGGCATTCTTCCTGATACAAGGTTCGGAATGTTTAGCAATGGCTCACCCATCGGAGGTAGCGAAACCAATCTAGCGACGGCGGGTTCGTCAAGTCCTTCAAGGTCAAGTATGGCAAATTGCGTAATGCGGGTTTCGACAATACTGACACCGGAAATCCGTTCGATTTCACGTTTCAAATCGTTTGGCGCCCTTGTTGCCGATGCAAAAATGTCTGCAAACCGATTGCGCTCATAAAACGTCGATTGCGTTTCAGAAAGCGAGCGCTCTACGCTTATGGCGATTACCAATATCATTACGCCGCACGCCAGCACTAACGCAATTGCCAACGACTGCGCCCATAATCGCCCAAAATCCCGCATAAGTTTTTTGTCGAGAACCTGCATAATCTACCATTCGATCTGGTGCGGCAGAAGTCGGGACTCGTTAACTTTCACTTCACTTATTTGACCGTCAGCAAAGAAAATAACACGGTGCGCCATATTCTGAATTGCCGCGTTATGGGTGATAACCACTGTCGAGGTCCCAAGTTCGTTATTGATTTGCGCAAGGGATTCCAAAACACGAACGCCCGTCTTGCTGTCCAAAGCACCGGTCGGTTCATCACAAAGCAGAACTTCGGGGCGTTTGGCGATAGCGCGTGCGATGGCAACACGTTGTTGTTCGCCACCCGACAATTCAGCCGGAAAATGATTAATCCGTTCCTCAAGCCCGACCATTGCCAGTGCTTCTTCAGGTCGCATCGGGTTTGATGAAACCTCGGTCACCAGCGCCACGTTTTCGCGTGCGGTAAGGCTCGGTACCAAGTTGTAAAACTGAAAAACAAAGCCGACGTGATCGCGCCGATACGCAGTTAACTGCCGTTCCGTCATCGCCGTTAGGTTCATATCTTTGAAATAGGCCGCCCCCTCCGTTGCGCTGTCCAGCCCGCCCAGGATATTCAACAACGTGGATTTTCCGCTCCCGGAGGGGCCAAGCAGAACCGTCATCTCACCGGCATAAATATCCAAATCTACTCCGCGCAAAGCAAAAACTTTTACTTCGCCCGTATCGTAAATTTTTGTTATGCTGTCTGTGTGAAATACCGGATTGCCCATATTTCCTCCAATGATGTATTTATCATATAGGCACAAAAACCGGTGCCACATTGATTTAAAACAATCCCGGAGAGCATTTAATTCAGGACTTAAAGAGTCAAGACGAATGTTCTGACCAGACCAGGTTTGTGGCCTTATTTAATTTGGCCGTGGTCGTGTGTTTGCTACTGGGTCGTCGCGAAACCGGTTAAACACGCGGCTTTGCAAGTATCGGGTAATACACGATCACAAAGCCCGTAAAACTAGCGATCCACAGGGCCGCGGATGCGTATAGAAGGTGGGTTTGGTCCGGAAAATAGTCAGCCGTGATGCGCAAAACAGCAGCCAAAATCACAGCAACATAAACAGCAATTACCGCCTTGCTCGCGGCCAGCGGGCGGCCAGAATGGCCAAGACTTACGCGCGTCATCATCGCACTTGTTACTACGCCGATAACCCCCACCATCCACGCATGCGGGATTTGGATGCCATCACCGATGGCCGATAGCAAGAAGCCTAGTGGCACGAAAGCGTATCCGATGTGAAGGATTACCACCAGCGGCTCTGCCATTGTGCGCCAGCCAGCCCAGCGGGCGAGGCGAACAGCGTGGGTTACAGCCGCGAGGGCATTTAGGATACGAGCGCCGACGAACTCGGGTGCGATCATCCACGTTAGCAGGGCCGCGATGGCGATGCTGATTGCGAAGATGTCGAAACGGTTAATGGGGGTGGGCAGGCGGCCCGGGCCTTGGCGCACCAACCAGTTGCGGGTGAAGCTGGGAATGACGCGCCCGCCGATCAGGATAATCAGGAAAACGATTGTGCCAATGCCCAGTCGGATGCCGTACCCATTAAAGGCGGAGCCGTTAAGCGACTCGTAATGGAATATGCCGTTGGCGATGGCTAGAACGGTGACGACGCCCAGAATCTTGAGGTTACGCCAGTTTTTACCCGCAATGATCTCGCGTGCCAGAACTGCGGCGAGAACGACCAAGAAGGCGAAATCGATCATCGGTGCGGCAAATATCGGCAACCATTGCGACACGAGTATCGCTGCGCGCCCTGCCACCCAGACGCCGGATAACCCCACGACCGGCCAACCCAGAACCGGCAAGCGGCCTGTCCAGTTTGGCACGGCTGTTAGTAAAAATCCGGCGATCACAACGCTGGAATATCCGAAAACCATCTCGTGCATATGCCAGTCAACGTCGGTCATGCGGCTGGGAATTTGGGTTCCCGTTGCCAGAAATGTCACCCAAAGGGCCATGGCCAAGGCCGCCCAGATGCCCGCCAGCAGGAAGAATATCCGAAAGCCGTGGCTAAATAGGGTGGGGCCTAGATAGGCGCGGCGACGTTCGGATGTGGTTTGCATTTTCGGTCCGGTTCTTATGAAACTATTTCTTGGGGTAGCTGAACTAACTTCGCACGGCATTGATTTATGTCATGTCATACATTCAGCCTTCCATATATATAAGTTCAAAATACGGGAAAAGCATCATGCGGACACGACCGGACAAAACTACCGAAATGGAACTGCCGAGCGGCAAGGTGACGCTGGACGGGCATGGATACCTCGTTGATCCAGAGCTGTGGACAAAGGATTTCGCGCGCGCGGTGGCCAAGGCCGAGGATATCGAACTGACCCAGAACCACTGGGATGTCATCGAATTTATGCGCCAGTCTTATGCCGACCACGGTGTCGCCGTTGATGTACGCCATGTAAACAAGTTTCTGGGCGAAAAGAACGGCATCAGCAAACACGATGGTCGCCGTCTGCTGTTCGAACTGTTTCCATATGGTTACGTCAAGCAGGCCGTGAAAATGGCAGGCATGAAGCAGCCCCGCGCCTGGAGTACGGGTTAACCCCCCGCAATAGCTCCGCCATTTTGACCATCAGACTATGACCCAGATCGCACAAGCCTGCCGGTTGCGGATGCGTACTCGTCTTTAAAGGTTGTCCATCGTTATGTGATAGGTGAGGAAGCCGCGGAAACTCTGCTGTGTGCAGAAGGAGGCGGAGGAACACTGTATCACCAATGCGGCGGTGGTTGATCGGCAAGGGGGGCGCCGGATGCCCCCTCGGATTCCTGTTCTGCTGCACGCTTCATTAACATGACCACACGGCGGTTCAGAAGGTCGATCTCTGTCGCTTGGCTCGTGACAACTTCGTTCAGTTCTTCAAGCAATGCACTTTGATGGGCGAGGGCCTCTTCAAGGCGGGTGATGCGGTCTTCGGTCATGTTTGCTCCGGAAAAAGGGTGACGGGGTCGCCCAACTGCCACTTGGGGTATTTCGTCATAATGGACATGAATACGTCCGAGGACAGGAATTCTTCCAGCCAGCGGATAAGGTTCGGCCACGGTTGCGCGTCAAACCATGTGCGATCCACGTTGGCGAATTGGCGCACGAAAGTCACGATGGACATATCCGTCATGCCACTTTTTTCGCCGGACAAATAGTGTTGGGTTTTGAGGGCTTCATCGAGCTTAACCAAGAACCCGGACGCAATCGAGCGCTGCTCGATTGCGTCCGATTCTTCCTGCCGATTTCCGTATTTGTATTTATCGAGGGCGGATTTGAACGCCCCGTCGCATTCTGCGATCAACGCTGGATTATGCCGCGCTAACCATGCATCCGGGTCATTCTGTTTCAGTGCCCACAACATGATATCGTAACTCTCGTCAATAATGTTCTCGCCGCTAACAATAACCGGAACTGTAGCCTTCGGGGATGCCTTCAGTAATTCCGGTGCTTTGTCCCGCAGCAAAACCTCGCGCAACTCCACTTCGACACCGCTTACAGCGATAGCCAGACGGGCGCGCATTGCATAGGGGCAGCGGCGGAATGTATACAAGATGGGCTTCATCCCCCTCAAATACGTTCGGCAAAGCGATTTGGCAATCCATCCATCGACATGCGCGTACACAAGGATTAAGTATACCCTAACGAATGGGGGAGCCTGAATTGGCCGAATTTTCTGAGCGCGAGCTACGCGACGCTATGGGCAGTTTTGCCACGGGTGTCACGATTGTTACCACGATGACTGATCGCGGCCCGCTTGGCATGACCGTCAACAGTTTCACCTCGGTTTCGCTGGACCCGCCGCTGGTGCTTTGGTCGCCCGCCCGAAAATCGGCACGATTTCCCGCGTTCGAGGCCGCCAGCCATTTCGCCGTTCATGTTCTTTCCAAAGACCAGCAAGAGTTGGCCGGCATATTCTCGAAATTCGGTATCGAGGCGTTCGACGATCTGGATTACACCCACGGAATTGGCGACGTGCCCTTGCTGAACGGCTGCACCGCGCGATTCGAGTGCGCCCATGCCGCAGGCTATGACGGAGGCGACCATCTGATTGTCGTTGGTGAAGTCCTGCGGATTTCAGCGTGCGACAAGCCTTCGTTGTTGTTTTACCGTGGCGAATTCACAGGATTGCGCTGATGCTGAAATACCTCCATGTCCGTGTCAAAAGTTTTAGATACGCAGCGGCGGGGCTGGTGTTTTTGCTGAAATCCGAACCCCATGCCCGTATCCACCTTTTGGCCACAACGCTGGTAATAATCGTAGCTATTGCCCTTGACATCAGCCGTCAGGATTGGCTGTGGCTGGCCGTCGCCATAACGTTGGTCTGGGCTTTCGAGGCTGTGAACACCGCTATCGAACACCTGTGTGACGTGGTTTCGCCGGAACACTCGCAAAGCGTTAAACGGGCGAAGGATGTCGCGGCAGGGGCAGTGTTGATTGCGGCAATCGGGGCGGCAATTATAGGCCTATGCGTATTTTACCCGCACGCCCGCGCCCTGTTCTAACTTGCGAGCAACCGACCCTTGCGATAGACGTTTGAAAAACCGTAATGCAGGGTCTGAACATGGCTAAGAACAAGAAACAAAAGGTCAAGCGCCCCAAGGCGTTGCCACCACGCGGCTTTCGCGATTATTTCGGCGCCGAAGTGACCGAGCGTAATGATATGCTAGCCAAAATCACCGACGTTTACCAACGCTATGGTTTCGACCCGCTGGAGACCTCTGCTGTCGAAACGGTCGAGGCTTTGGGCAGTTATTTGCCAGACGTGGACCGCCCAAATGCAGGTATTTTTGCTTGGCAGGACGAGGATGATGCGTGGATGGCGCTTCGTTATGATCTGACGGCGCCGTTAGCGCGGGTTTACGCACAATTTCGTAATGATTTGCCAACACCTTACCGTCGCTATGCCGTTGGCCCTGTTTGGCGTAACGAGAAAGCCGGACCGGGGCGGTATCGTCAGTTCTATCAGTGTGATGCGGATACGGTTGGCACACCGACTGTTGCGGCGGATGCCGAGATTTGCGGGATGTTATCAGACACGCTAGAGGCCGTTGGCATTCCGCGTGGCGACTACATTGTTCGGGTGAATAACCGGAAGGTCCTAACTGGGGTTTTGGAGGCTGTCATTGAGGCTATTGCTCACGAGCAAACGCAAACGGCTGGACTGAATTCGCCTCCAAGTATTTATGATAGAATGTCGGAAATGGAAGCGAACATCCTTCGAACCATAGATAAATTTGATAAAGTAGGAGAGTCTGGCGTTCGCGAGCTGCTCACAAACGGGAGGCGGGACGCGTCAGGTGCCTTCATCGACGGTGTTGGTTTAACGGACGTTCAAGCTGAGCCCGTTTTAGCTTTCCTTACGTCGAAGGGCGAAGACTCAGCCATGACTTTGGAAAACTTAACAAAAGCAGTGGGCAATTCCGAGATCGGTTTTGCTGGCATTCAAGAGCTGGAAGAAATTGCAAAGTTGCTAAAAAAACAGGGGTATAACGAAGACAGAATTGTCATAGACCCATCCGTTGTGCGCGGACTTGGCTATTATACCGGCCCCATCTATGAGGCTGAACTTACATTCGAAATCCTTGATGACAAGGGCCGCAAACGTCAGTTTGGCTCGGTCGCGGGCGGTGGGCGTTACGACGATCTGGTCAAGCGTTTCACAGGGCAGGAGGTTCCGGCGACGGGTATCTCCATCGGTGTTGACCGTTTGTTGGCGGCCCTTCGTGAAAAAGGCCGCCTTAGCACGCAATCATATGGTCCGGTGATCGTGACCGTGATGGACCGCGACCGCATGGCGGATTATCAGACCATGGTGACGGAACTGCGAAATGCGGGCATCCGGGCCGAAGTATACCTTGGCAATCCGAAAAACTTCGGGAACCAGTTGAAATACGCCGACGCGCGTAACTCGCCTGTCGCCGTGATCGAGGGCGGTGACGAAAAAGAATCCGGCATCGTGCAGATTAAGGATCTGGCGCTCGGCGCGGCTTTGGCGGCCAATATTACCACCAACGAAGAATGGAAAGCCCAGCCTGCGCAGATGGAAATCAAGCGCAGTGATCTGGTGGCCGAGGTTCGCAAAATGATCGCACGGGCGGACGGGTAATGGTGACCTCGCGGGCATACTTGGAAAATGGGCGCCTAGGGCAGGGTTTGGCTGATGTCCGCGGCGAAGTCGGGCGACTTATGTCCGGCTTTATCGCCAATGGCGCACAACCGGTTGAACCGGCTGCACTTTTGCCAGCCGATGTTCTGATCGACCTTTACGGCGAAGATCTTCGCGCCCGTGCCTACACCACCCACGACCCTGTCGAGGGTGAACTGATGCTGCGCCCCGATTTTACTGTTCCTATTGTGCAAATTCACATGGAAAACGGGGTTAGTGCCGCTCGCTATGCCTATGCCGGGTCTGTTTGGCGCCGACAAGAGGTGGGCAGTAATCGCCCGACGGAATACCTGCAAGCCGGTTTCGAGGTATTCGGTGGCAACGACCCCGCCGCTGATGACGCCGAAGTCTTCGCGGTACTGGCAGCAGCACTGGGCGATTTACCGGTGATGCCGGTTACAGGTGATCTGGGGCTGATATTCGCGGCAATCGACGCACTTGATACGAATGAACGCCGCAAAGCTGCCCTGCGCCGCCACGTCTGGCGTCCACAACGGTTCAAACGTCTGTTGGAACGGTACTCGGCCAAGGCCGTGCAAAGCCCCGCGCGGAAGGCGTTGTTGCAAGCGGTCAAGGATGGCTCTGTGCAGGCGTTAATAAAAAACGCTGGCGCGGCCCATGGTGTCCGAAGCGTTGACGAAATCGCGATGCGCGCAGAAATCCTGTTGCACGAAAAGGAGGCGGCGTCGTTAAGCGAAGCTGCGGTTGCGCTTGTGTCCAGTGTACTCGATTTGAAATCAACGATGGGGGCTGCGGCGCAAGAACTGCGTAAGGTCGCACCGATGTTGGGCGCGGCGGCTGACCAGTTGGAAGCCCGCGCACAAGCCCTGTCAGACGCCGGAATTGACGTGTCTGCCCTACCTTTCGCGGCCTCTTATGGCCGCACAACATTGGAATACTACGACGGGTTCGTCTTCGGCTTCCATGCCCCTGATCGCCCTGATTTACCACAGATCGCCCAAGGCGGACGCTATGACGCGCTAACCCGCGTTCTTGGCGATGGCAAAGGCATGCCTGCCGTCGGCGGCATAATCCGGCCAGAGGCCGCCTTGGCCCTGAAAGGCGGTGCCGCATGAGCGTTTTGAAGCTGGGATTGCCTTCCAAAGGGCGCCTGCAAGAACAAACCATCGACTGGTTCGCCGAACGCGGCATAACCATCGAGCGCACGGGTTCAGGCCGCGAATACGCTGGTCGAGTAGTCGGGTTCGATGACATCGAACTGGTGTTATTGTCTGCCGGTGAAATCCCCAAAGAACTGGCCGCAGGTCGCATTCACCTTGGGGTTACGGGGCAGGACCTGGTCCACGAAAAAATTCCGGGTTGGCAAATACAAATCACTGAACTGGCGGAGATGGGCTTTGGCCACGCCGATCTGATCCTCGCCGTGCCTTCCAACTGGCTGGATGTTGAAAGCATTGATGACTTCGATGCAGTTGCAGCGGCCTTTCGTGCGAAACACGGTTTCCGTCTGCGGATCGCCACAAAATACCACAACCTTGTGCGTGAATTTCTGCGTGGTCAGGGCGTGGCGGATTATCAGCTTGTCGATAGTCAGGGCGCGACCGAAGGCACGGTGAAAAACCTTACGGCCGAGGCGGTGGCGGACATTACATCATCTGGGGATACGCTGCGGGCCAATCACTTGAAGATATTGCCTGACGGGTTGATCCTTAAATCGCAAGCGACGTTGTTTAGCACAAAAAACGCTGCGGATTTCCCTGCGCTGGCCAAATTGTCCGATGCTTTAGGCGTTGATCTAGGCAAATAGGGCGCCCTTGCCCCCTTCACAAACCATTGCAGGACGCATTCTTGCACTTAGAATTTGGGGGCACGGTTTCTGCGGTCGTCGATACTACATATGCCACGTCTGTTCTAAGTTCAGAAGAGGAAAGCAGTAAGGTGTCAGTGTCCTCGGGTTCGGCTTCTTCGTAGTATTGAAACGATGGAGCCTCACGATCGCTGGGTGTGTCAAGTGTCGGCATTGAAGGTGCTTGGGGGGTATCGGCAGGGCGGGAAAACACACAAGGCGGGTTTGCGCAACGCGCCGGGGCGTTGAATGCCGGTGCTACGTTTTGATACGAGTGCGCGGGTTTTGCTTCGGATTTACGGGTGAACTGGCACGTGACCCTACGGCATTCTGCCGGTTTTGTGAATTCCGGAGATGTTGAAAAAGATGCAAACATCGGTTGCATTTCTGCCTGCGCTGGCGCGATTATTCCATTCGAAAGCTGGCATCCTTGTGCCGAGTTCCCCTCCTGATCGGGCGCAATCAGGCACGGGTCAGTGCTGTCAAAACGCGCTGCCTTGTCGACATTAGGGCTTTCCGGGCGCAAGGCTGGCGTTACCGATGCAAGAACAACCTTAAAATCTTCGCATGATATTTGCGGGGTGCCGATCAGATTGTGAAGCATGTAGGAAGGGTTAACGCAGGATTGCGAGATTAAAGCTTCCGGAGTTTTGTAGAAAAAGAGTTCAGGGCGCGGGACCGAAACAACATCCGAGTTTGCCTGACAAACAATTGCGGTTAATCCAGTCGTATCCTCGTAAGTGCCATCGCAGCGCACAGGGGTGATTTGTGTGGCCACCTCAAGCATTTGGAAATATGGCGAGAGGCTTGTGTCAATCGGTGTCGTATCAACCGTTAACCATTTCGCTTGCGGTGCTTCAGGGGTTTCCGTTACCGCGTCGCGAGCATCGGCAATGGAGGAAATACCCTCGGAAACGTCTTGCATACTTTCGTTCGCGCCAGAAAAAACAACCACCGAAACCGCGGTCGTCATGCCGATAACGGCTGCCACCAAAACAATCCATTCAACAGACGCTGAACCGGATTGATTTGTAGCGAACTTGCGAACTACATTCATATTACTCACTAAAAAAATTGTTACTACGCGTTTATGCAATTATAGCATGTATTCATAATGCTATGAAATAAGTCCAAAATTTGATCGAAATTGGGCAAAAAAGTGTTCGATTGGATGTCGAGGTGATGTTGTTTAGATCAGGTGCAGTTGATTAAAGTAGCTGGAAGATGGGCTTGCTTGAGGGGCAATCCAAGCACTTACTGGCAATATAGAGTTAGATAAATTTTACGAAATACGCCCCTTTGTTGATTGTAAGAGACGTATTTCATTAGCGATATCAGGGTCTTTGCCGCCTGTTATGCTTCAGGGAGGTAATAAGGGTCCATATAACCGTACTCGGACTCCGCCGAAGACGTCTCAACGCCAGCAACCATAACTGTCTCACCATCTAGAGACATGTAAATTGCGTGCCCGTCTTGGTTATCACTACCGGTGTACCCATAGCCATCCGGTGCGTCATTAGCAGCAAGTTGATATGCACTAGTAGAGCCTTCGCCACTATCATAATTCGCGTCAGCTTCGTTCCGGTAGTCGCCCCATGTTTTTCCATTAAATTCGTAATCCGAGCCACCAAAGCCGAAGTTTGACGCAACTTCCAGTCCACCATTAACCCCTTCAGAGGCGCTTTCAACACCGCCGGAAATTAAGGCTATAACTGCCATCGCGATTCCTACGATAGCAGCCGTCAGCACCACCCAATCTACGGTAACTGCGCCGGATTCGTCTTTTGTAAAATTTACTAGTTGTTTCATAACATTTCCCTAAGCTTGGTTTTTTTATACCCAGATTTAAAATCTTGATTTAGGTGAATTCGCAGAGAAAAGTGGCAGAAATTGGGCGAAAGATAGTTCAAATTATTGTTAACTTGAAGATAACTCGGCTTATTGGATCATGGAAGTTCACGAGATATATGACAGTAATCTTTTCGCCTCGTCACTGGCTGAGGCAAGCTTTTGCTTGTCCTCGCCGGGAAAGAAGCGCGCCCTTAGGCCGGTTGGCATAGGGTTTGGCGTAAACGTCAATACACACGGTCCGGTGGTCACGGTTTCTGCCGCCCAGCTGTCAACAATCGCTTGTGCTGCGGCTTTTGTGGAACCGTAGCCTGCGAAAAACTTTTGCCCGCCGCGTGGGTCATTCATGAATACCGCTGTGCCATCTTTGGCCGCCTTCAACAGCGGTTCGGTCATGGCAATGATCCGTTGGGTGGCCCGTGCATTTACCGCCCACATCCGGTCAAAATCCTTTTCGGCCACATGGGCCACGGGTGACAACAACACCGCGTGCGCGGCGCAATGCACCAGCAAATCCAGATGCCCAAAGCGTTCGTGGATAGCCAGACACATGCGTTGCAGCCCGCCCTCATCCGTGATGTCGAGGGGGACAAGAGTGCTTGAACCACCCGCAGCCTCGATTTCATCTGCAAGCTCTTCAAGGCCGCCAACGGTTTTGGCCAACGCGATCACATGCGCACCTTTGCGGGCCAGCTCCAACGCTGTGGCATAGCCCAACCCACGCGAAGCGCCGGTTACCAGCGCGACAGTATCCGATCCGATTTTCATTTCTTGGCCTGCAATTCAAAACCGCTATCGATTTTGTCGGTCGGGCGCACGGGATAGTCGCCACTGAAACACGCATCGCAATACTGCGGGCATTTATTGTTGCGTCCACCGGACTGACCAACCGCATTATAAAGCCCGTCCAAAGATACGAAACGCAGGCTGTCCACACCCAGATATTGACGCATCTGTTCTTCGGTCATGGTACTTGCCAGCAACTTTTCGCGATCAGGCGTGTCGACGCCGTAAAAACACGGCCATTGTGTCGGCGGGGAGGCGATACGGAAATGCACTTCCTTCGCGCCAGCGTCCAGCATCATCTCTTTGATCTTGCGGCTGGTGGTTCCGCGCACAACGGAATCATCCACCAAAATAATCCGTTTTCCACTGATCAATGCGCGGTTTACGTTCAGTTTCAACAGAACACCCATATTGCGGATCTGCTCGGTCGGTTCAATGAAAGTCCGGCCCATGTACTGGTTGCGACTTATACCCATGGCATACGGGATGCCGCTTTCCTGACTGTATCCAATAGCAGCGGGCACGCCGCCGTCGGGGACGGGGCAAACCAGATCGGCCTCTACAGGGGCTTCGCGGGCCAGCTCTACACCGATTGAACGGCGGGCTTCATATACGGACTGGCCTGTGAAAATGCTGTCGGGGCGACTGAAATATACGTGTTCGAATATGCAGGGACGGGGTTTTGCTTCGTGGAAAGGGAAAAAACTTTCTAACCCGTCGTCGGTGATCACTACCATCTCGCCAGGTTCAATTTCGCGTACAAAATCGGCCCCAATAATGTCCAGTGCGCAGGTTTCTGATGACAAAATCCATCCATCACCCAGTTTGCCCAACACCAAGGGGCGAACGCCAAGCGCATCGCGTACACCTATCAGTTTGGTGCGGGTCATGGCCACAATCGAAAACGCTCCCTCGACACGACGAAGCGCGTCTTTCAAGCGTTCTGAAATGTTCTTTTGGAATGAACGCGCCATCAGATGCACGATACATTCGGAATCGGATGATGACTGGAAAATCGAACCGCGCTCGATCAATTCTTTGCGTATGGCATCCGCATTCGTAAGGTTGCCGTTGTGCGCAATCGCGCTGCCACCCATGGCAAATTCCGCGAACAAAGGTTGCACGTCGCGGATTTGGGTCTCGCCCTTTGATCCAGATGTCGAATAGCGCACGTGGCCAATGGACAGGTTGCCGGGCAGGGTTTTCATCAGGCTGGACTTGGTGAAATTATCCCGAACGTAGCCAAAGCGACGCGCGGATGTGAAACCCATGTCGTCATCATACGCAACAATTCCGCCGGCTTCTTGCCCGCGGTGTTGCAGGGCGTGCAGGCCAAGGGCTACGAAATTCGCCGCCTCGGCCATGCCCCAGACGCCGAAAACGCCGCACTCTTCGTGCAATTTATCATCATCAAAAGGAAAGGCGGGCAGGGCAGAATCGTTGTACATATTGGCAAGGGCTCGCTTGGCTTGTTGCAACTGCTTGGCCTTATAGGCGTCACCGATACCGGAGTCACCCCATCGCGTGCCCCTGTGGCGATTTATCAGCCGTCGGTTGGTGCGGCGGCTTCTTCACCAGTTACCGCGTCGCCTGTACAGCTTGCGGTCAGTTTTTCGTAAGGCTCGATCAACCACTCAGGGATATCTGTCGGGATGTAATCCCGTATGCGCACTTGCTGTTCTGCAAGGACCACACGTGTTTTGGAGTCCTCAACCACAGGGAAGCCTTCGCCACCTGCGATGAAGAAATCGTATGCAACCAAGGCAACAACTACCAGCAAAACACCACGAGCGATGCCAAACAGGAAACCAAGTCCGCCATCTAATGAGCCGAGTGCCGACTTTTGAACCGCACCCGAGACAAGCGGCGTGAACAGTGCGATCACGACGAGGGCGACAGCAAACACACCTGCGAAGGCAGCCAGGACTCCCAGTTCGCAGTTGTCGCCGATGATATCGTTTAGAATAGGGACTTCCTGTACCATCGGCACGACTTGTGGCGAGAGGTAGAAAGCAACAACGCCCGCACCGATCCAGCCTGCAATGCTAAGAATTTCACGAACGAAGCCGCGCGAATATGCCAGCACAGCCGAAATGAACAGGATGGCGACAACACCGCCGTCAAATAATGTGAAGTCTTCCATGAACCTATCCCTTTAATCGTCTAGCTGGCCAAAACACATTTCAATAAACCCTTTAAGATCGTCAACTTTATGCACGTCTATGCCGGATTTGGCGATAGTTTTCATCCTTGATGGCGCGTAAGCACTGGAAAACCCCAGTTTTTCGGCTTCTTTCAGCCGATTTTCAGGCTGTGATATGGGGCGAAGTGCGCCGGAAAGGCTGATTTCCCCGAAAACCACCGAATCAGCGGGTAACGCATGATCCTGCCTTGCCGAGATCAGCGCCGCCGCCACAGCAAGGTCTGCGGCCGGTTCGCCTATCTTGATGCCGCCTGCGATATTCAGGTACACATCCATTCCGCCAAAACCAATGCCGCAACGGGCTTCGAGTACCGCCAAAATCATGGCCAAACGCCCCGAATCCCAGCCAACAACCGTGCGCCTTGGCGTTGCCAGCGGCGATTGTGCGACTAATGCCTGAATTTCGACCAGCACTGGCCGCGTGCCCTCAATCCCCGCAAAAACAACGGAGCCTGACGTGGGCTTGTCCCGTTCGCTAAGAAACAGGGCCGAGGGGTTAACAACCTGCTGCAACCCGCCGCTTGTCATCTCGAACACGCCAATTTCATCAGCCGGGCCAAAACGGTTCTTTACAGCGCGAAGGATACGGAACTGGTGGCCGCGCTCGCCCTCGAAGTACAGGACCGTATCGACCATATGTTCGATCACACGGGGGCCCGCGATCTGCCCGTCTTTGGTGACGTGGCCGACAAGCACCACGGAAATTCCGCGTCGTTTGGCAAAACTTGTCAACTCATGCGCCGCTGCGCGAACTTGTGAAACCGATCCGGGCGCAGACCCGACGTGGTCCGCCCACATGGTCTGGATGGAATCGATAATAACCAGATCAGGCTTTTCCGTATCCAGCGTCGTTAATATATCGCGAAGGTTGGTTTCGGCTGCCAGTTGCACTGGCGCATCCGTCAGGTTCAAACGCCCCGCACGCATCCTGATCTGGCTTGCGGCTTCCTCGCCCGAAACATACAACACCTTTTTGCCTTTGCGGGCAAACGCACCGGCGGCTTGCAACAACAGCGTCGATTTGCCGATACCGGGGTCGCCGCCAACCAGAATGGCGGACGCAGGCACAAGGCCACCACCCAGAACGCGGTCCAGTTCATCGATACCGAAATGGCTGCGTACCAGCGGCGCGTCTTGGGATGACAGGTCAGAAAGCTGCACCCGCTGCCCTTTGGTAGCGCCCAGCGTCTTGCCTTTGGGGCCAGCCGACAACGCGACCTCTTCAGTGATAGAATTCCATTCGCCACACGCCTCGCAACGTCCGGCCCATTTCTTGTGCGCAGCCCCGCAAGCGGAACAAGTATAAGTCGATGATTTTGCCATAGGGTTTTTTGCCTTATGCGGACGCGAAGGGCAAGCCGAGGATTAGGACGATTGCGAAAATTATTTGAAGGACGGGCAGCGCGCGGTTCCAGCGGACCTCCAGGATTGTTGCGGTTATGGCTGCTGCCAGCAGCAGGATACCGAGTATTTGTGCAAAGATAGAAGATGCGGCCGAGATCGAGGCCATCCCGAGGATAGTTAACGTAGCAGCGGCAATATGGGCATATTGTAACGGCCCGCGTTTCAGTACGCTTTGGTACGCAGACCAAAGCAGTGCGGCAAATACCCCTGCGGCCACGATCACGCCGCCCATTAATTCAAATATCATCGCAACTGCCGTTTGGTTAAGTGGGTGACAAGCATCGAGCCAAGCACGCAAGCGGTAAATAGATAAAGTCCCCATCCGGTTTCCAGCCGCCCAACCCCGACACCTTTGGCGGCGACTATATATATCGCGATCAAGAACACATCCGCCATCGCCAGTTTCCCGAGGACTTCCAGCGTTGGCAGGGTTTTGTTTGACAGGAGGTCGAAGTGGATCAAAGCAGTTGCCACGACTTTGAGGATGGGCGCGAAAATAGCGAGGAAGGTGACGAGGAGGGCGAGGAATATATCCGATTCCCACAAGGCTTGAATGGCGGTGACGGTCGATATTTCGTCGAGTGAAAACAACGGAAGAAGGCCCGCGCGGAGCAGGGGGGCAAACCAAGCAATTGGGAAGAGGATGAGGAGGGAAAGGTTGGCGAGTTTTAGGTTAGTCATCGTCGTTTTCGTCGGTCTTGTCTTCTATCTTCAATACTTCTTCAGGCTTTTCAAGTTGGGCATAATCCGGAGATTTACCTCGCGTGATTTGTTCGATTTCGGCCATTCTTTCGACTAGAGGTTTCACATCTTCACCGAATTGACCTGCCGTTTCTCCAATGTCACTAATTCCCCCAAGAATAACATCGAAGCGGCCTTTTTCTTTATGAACTTCTTGTTCAATAGCTGAAATTCTTTTAAGCAATCTGACCTTGTGTGGTTTGTCGAATTGAGTAGATGTACTAACGATTTTTCGCATGTCGGTGGCTAGCATTGTAATTGCATCGCGTTCTGCTTGAGTAATCTGAAAGTAAGCGTGATCGGTTTCCATCTCTTCTTCTGATTTACCCTCAAACAGCTGTGCCTCAACAATACGGGCTTCAAGGAGACCAGATAAACGTTCTACGTTTTTACTTGCACTATATTCGTCATGATCAGAAAGGTCCGAATTTATTAATTCGATTACGTTAGAGAATTCCTTTTGAAGAGTGTCGTCAAATAGGCGTTGGTGACCTTTTAATTGATAAATTGCGCTTAGATTAATTTTTTCGTTTGCAATTGATCTATCCAGCGCCTGTTTAAGGTCAACTAATATTTGAATTTCATTTAACATCTTCCTACCTCACACTCTCAATCGGCCCATCGGCCCTCGCGTTTATAAACTGGTCCAGATACGGATCGCCACTCGCATCAATCTTGCCAATCGGCCCCGTCCACTGCACGCGCCCGTCGTGGATCATCGCCACCTTGTCGGCAATCGCCCGCACGCTCGACATGTCGTGGGTGATGGTCATGGCGGTGGCGCCCATCTCCACCACGATTTCGCGGATCAGTTCGTTGATAACGCCCGCCATGATGGGGTCGAGGCCGGTGGTTGGCTCGTCAAAGAATATAATTTCGGGTTCTGCTGCGATTGCGCGGGCGAGGCCGACGCGTTTTTGCATGCCGCCTGACAGCTCGGCCGGGAACAGGTCAGCGACCTCGGGTTTCAACCCTACGCGGCGCAGTTTCAGGATGGCGAGGTCGCGGGCCTCGGCCTTTGACAGGCGGTCGCTTCCCTGACGTAAGCGGAAGGCGACGTTGTGCCAAACCGGAAGGCTGTCGAACAGGGCGCCACCTTGGAACAGCATCCCGAAGCGGGAAAGGAACTCGTCACGGTTGCCCGAATCCGCAGGTTGCCCATCGATCAGGATTTCGCCTGCATCCGGTTTCATCAACCCCAAAATGCACTTTAACAGCACCGATTTTCCTGTGCCGGAACCGCCGATAATAACCATGCTTTCGCCTGCTGTGATATCAAGATCAATCCCTGCCAGCACATGCTTGTCACCGAAGGATTTCGTCACGCCCTTAAGGGATATTTTAGGAACACTGCTCATGCGGGAAACAACAATTCTGTTAACAGATAGTTAATCGACAGGATTAATATGGAGGCGGAAACCACCGCGTTCGTCGTTGCTTGGCCCACGCCCTGTGCCCCTCGGCCAGAGTAATAGCCGTTATAACAACCCATCAGCCCAAGGATGAACCCGAAGACCGCCGCTTTGATCAAGCCCGATGTCACATCGCCAATCACCAGAAAGTCCACGGTATTCTGGACGTAGGTGGCCGAGTTAAACCCAAGTCGCGTAACGCCGACCAGATACCCGCCCATGATCCCGATGATGTTGCCCACAAGCACTAGCAATGGCATGACTAGCGCTGCGGCAACAACGCGCGGCACCACCAGATATTTCATCGGATTGGTCGAAAGGGTGGTCAGCGCGTCAATCTGCTCGGTCACCCGCATTGTGCCGAGTTCTGCCGCGATAGAGGATGCCACCCGCCCCGCAACCATCAAGCCTGCCAGCACCGGCCCAAGTTCGCGCACCATACCGATGGCCACAATCGAGGGCACCACGCTTTCCGCGTTAAACCGGGCCCCGCCAGCATAAATTTGCAACGCCAATGCGCCGCCAGTGAACAGAGTTGTCAGGCCGACAACGGGCAGCGAGAAATACCCTATCCGCAGCAGCTGTAACCCCAGCTCGCGCAAGTAATACGGCCCGCGCACGATATGTGAAAGGGTCGCCCCCGTGAATATCGCCAACCGCCCTATGGAAGCCAGCAGTGCCAAAGTCGAACGCCCAATGGAGGCTAGAAAGTTTTCGAATACTGCAAGTGCCGCCATGCTGCGTAGGTTTCCTTTTGCCTGTTACGACAGGTCTAATGCATCGGGGGGGCGTTTATCAAGTAACGAGAGGTTGGTGCGGGTGTTTGGGCGTGTGACGTAAACCACTAAACCGGTTTAATAGTTTAACGGGACCGAGAGTTTCGGGAGCTATCCCCATGAAACTTATAAATAAAATGATGGGTTAAACCGGAATTCCGGTTCTAAAACCTGTGATTTAAGGCAGATACTTCCGCTTATAACGCCCACCAAGGCTGGTCAGGATTTCATACCCGATAGTCCCTGCCGCCCCGGCCAGAACATCAACCGTCTGCGTGGCATTAAGAATGTCCAGCGATGCCGGGGTCTCAGCCAAATCTGTGACATCCACCGTAATCAAATCCATGGAGACCCGCCCTGCAATCGGGCAAGCCACATCGCCAGAATAAAGACTGGCATTTGGACCCATCGCGCGGATCAGCCCATCGGCATACCCTACCGCCACCGTGGCAATAACGGAAGGGCGCGTTGCCACCCAAGTAGCGCCATAACCGACGCTTTCGCCAACGGCCACCGGCCTGATCTGAATTACGGGTGCAGATAACGTGACCACAGGCTGCGCCTCAATATACGGATCGCCCCCATAAAGGCCTATGCCCGGGCGTGTGATGTCCATGTGGTAATCCGGCCCCAGCAATATCCCCCCCGTTGCCGACAGGCTGCGACGGATGCCCGGTAATGCTGCCGTCATTTCCTCGAACGCCGCCAACTGTACTGCGTTTTGGGGGTGTTCTGGTTCATCCGCACAGGCCAGATGGCTTATGACCAGCAAAGGGTTAAGGACAGGTATCCGGGCCATGATGGAAGACAATTCGTCGGCTTCCAGCCCCAGCCTGTTCATTCCCGAATCCAGTTGTAGCCCACAGGCTTTGCCTTGTCGGTCCGCCAGAAACCGCATCGCTTGATCCGCACTGTTTAACAAGGGCATCAGATCAAATTCGGCATAAGCCGCCTCGTCGCCTTGCATATATCCTGAAAACACAAATATCCGCGCCGCAGGGCCAATTGCTTGGCGCAAGGCAACGCCTTCGGACGCCAACGCTACGAAAAAAGTCTTCGCCCCAGCCTTTTGCAAAGCCTGCCCGACGGGGCTAACGCCCAAACCGTAAGCATCCGCTTTGACCACCGCACCGGTTTCCACCGTATCAGCGGTTTTCGCATCCAGCGCGCGCCAGTTGGCGGAAATCGCGCCGAGGTTAATCGTCAGTAGTCCCCCTGGCATACCTAAAATTCTCCGCCACCCTGTTGATAGGATTTCACGAGGTTGCCGAAACGTGTGAACTGTCCTTCGAACGATAGATCGACCGTTCCGATTGGCCCGTGGCGCTGCTTACCGATGATGACTTCGGCTTTGCCCTGAAGTTGTTCCATTTCCTGCTGCCAGCTCATCATTTTTTCGATGTCGTGCTCGCCGGGTTTTTCGCGTTCTTTGTAGTATTCCTCGCGGAACACGAACATCACCACATCGGCGTCTTGCTCGATCGAGCCGGATTCACGCAAATCTGATAGCATCGGGCGCTTATCGTCGCGGCTTTCGACTTGGCGCGAAAGCTGGGAAAGGGCGATGACGGGAATGTTCAACTCCTTCGCGATGGCTTTCAGGCCTTGCGTGATTTCGGATACCTCGTTCACGCGGCTGTCTTTGGCGCTCGCGGGGCGCACCAGTTGCAAGTAATCCACCATCAACACATCCAGCCCATGCTGGCGTTTAAGGCGACGCGCGCGGGCGGCAAGCGATGAAATCGGCAGGGCGGGCGTATCGTCGATATAAAGCGGGCAGGTTTCGAGGTCTTTTGCGGCCTCTAGGAACCGGCGGAACTCTTCTTCGGTCATGTCACCACGGCGGATTTGCTCGGACGGGATTTCGGCGGCTTCTGAAAGGATACGCGCGGCAAGCTGTTCTGATGACATCTCTAACGAGTAAAACCCGACAACGCCACCTTCAACGGCGCCTTCGGTACCATCAGGCTTGATGCCTTTTTTGTACGCTTTGGCGATATTAAACGCGATATTTGTCACAAGCGAGGTCTTACCCATCGAAGGCCGGCCCGCCAAAATCAACAAGTCCGAGGGGTGCAAGCCGCCCAGCTTTTTGTCCATATCGATCAGACCGGTCGAGATCCCCGACATACCACCATCGCGCAAATACGCCGCATTGGCAACATCTACTGCCGAGGTCAGCGCCCGCAGAAAGCTTTGAAATCCGCTATCCACATTGCCGGACTCGCCCAGCTTATACAGCATCTGTTCCGCATCAACGATCTGGTCTTTGGGCTCGCTTTCCACATCAATTGAGGCCGCCGTTGCCGAAATTTGATCGCCAATCGCCATCAAATCCCGACGGATCGCCAGATCATAGATCAGCTGCGCGTAATCCTTGGCCGCGAACAGGGAAATGGATGCCCCGGCAAGGCGCACCAGATACTTTGGGCCGCCCATCTCATTTAGCCCTTCGTCATCCTCCATAAACGCTTTCAACGTCACGGGGGATGCTAGCGCATTTTTCTGGATACGGCGGGCAGCAACCTCGTAGATGCGGGCATGAACGGGATCATAAAAATGCCCCTCGTTCACGATGGACGTCACACGGTCATAAACGTCGTTATTCACCAACAACGCACCTAACAATGCCTGTTCTGCTTCGATATTGTGGGGGAGGGCTTGTGCCTCTGCATCCACGTTCAATCCACCATCTGCCACGATTCTCTCCTTGCTGGTGTGGTTATACACCAGTTTTAATTATCCACAGGATGTGAACATTGGGGATAACTTTATATTTCCAGCTTTGGGGCCAGCCGTGAATAAGGTTCGTGCTTCATGCGTACCCCATAATAAAAGGCCGCGTACAAATTGCACGCGGCCTTTATGATTTGCTAGTCAGTCTGGCGATTAAGCTTCCGGCTGATCTTCTTCAGCTTCTACAGCAGGCTCGTCGTTCGACGGCGCCATATCATCATCGTCCGCAGCGGCAGCGCCGATGTCATCGAACAATTCAGCAATCTCGAATTCAGCTTCGGCTTCGGCAGCAGCCGCGAGATCCGCAATGGATTCACCGGTTGCCTGAAGCTCGGCTTCTTCAGCCGAGCGCGCGACGTTAACAGTGATTGTTGCGGAAACTTCAGGATGAAGAACAACAATCATGTCGTGTAGGCCCAAATCTTTGATAGGCTTGGCCAGAACGATCTGTTTCTTGTCGATTGTGAAACCGTCAACCGTCGCTGCTTCGGATGCATCACGGCCCGTAACGGAACCATAAAGCGCACCCGCATCAGAGGCAGAACGAATCACAATGAACTGTTGTCCATTGATTTTCGCAGCCATTGCTTCGGCTTCTTTTTTCGTTTCGAGGTTGTTTGCTTCCAGCTGCACACGCTGTGCTTCAAACGATGCTAGATTGGCTTTAGTCGCACGAAGCGCTTTGCCTTTTGGCATCAAAAAGTTACGTGCGAAACCGTTTTTAACGGAAACAACATCACCCATTTGGCCCAGTTTGGCCACGCGTTCAAGAAGAACTACTTCCATGGTTTTTCTCCTTACTTAACTGCGTAGGGCAGAAGTGCGAGGAAGCGGGCGCGTTTGATGGCACGGGCCAGTTCACGCTGCTTTTTCGCCGATACTGCGGTGATACGGGATGGAACGATCTTGCCACGCTCCGAGATATAGCGCTGTAGCAATTTCACGTCTTTATAGTCGATTTTCGGTGCGTTGTCGCCCGAGAAAGGACAAGACTTACGACGGCGGAAAAATGGTTTGTTTGCCATTGTTTATGATCCTTTCTTAATCGCGGCGCGGACGGCGCGGGCGCTCGTCACGGCTGTTTTTGGCGATAACTACTGCCGATGGGCCTTCTTCATGTGCGTCAACCTTGATGGTCATGACGCGCATCACATCTTCGTGCAAACGCATAAGGCGTTCCATTTCCTGAACGGCCGCAGATGGCGCGTCGGATTTTACGAAGGCGTAGTGGCCCTTGCGGTTTTTGTTAACCTTGTAGGCCATAGTTTTAAGGCCCCAGTATTCCTGATCAACAACTTTACCACCGTTGTCGGAAAGGACTGCGCCGAAGTGTTCAATCAAACCTTCAGCTTGCGCGTTGGACAAGTCCTGACGCGAAATAAATACGTGCTCGTAGAGCGCCATATTAGTCACCTATATTTAGCGTGCTTCAAAATGCGGACATTAGACCCTCCGGCCCGCATACGAGAGGCCACGTGTGAATGGTTCTCGGAGGAATGGGGCCTTATACGTGGGTGGGCGCGGATTGCAAGGGGCCAGAACATTACCTTGTTCAAAGGTTGAAATGGAAAAACATAAGGAACGCGAATTCCGGCCTGTAATTCGATTTCCCACCAAGCTATAGTTTAGCGGACAAACAAAGCGAGGGTCACATGAGCAAAGCATTCGTATTCCCCGGCCAAGGGGCGCAATCTATCGGAATGGGCAAGGCATTTGCCGACGCATACCCCGCCGCCAAAGCGGTATTTGATGAGATAGATGCGGCACTTGGGCAAGACCTGTCCACCCTGATCTGGGAAGGCGATATCGCCGAACTAACCCTGACGGAAAACGCTCAACCCGCGTTGATGGCGACATCTATGGCGGCAATGGCGGCGTTGAATGCCGAAGGCGTGGAGGTAACTGACGCAGCATTCGTGGCAGGGCACTCGCTTGGCGAATATTCGGCATTATGTGCGGCAGGAGTTCTGTCGCTGGCCGACACGGCGCGTTTGTTGAAAACACGTGGCAAGGCGATGCAGGAAGCCGTTCCGGTAGGCGTTGGCGCTATGGCGGCCTTGCTGGGGCTGGACTTTGCATTAGCGCAGGTTGTTGCGAAAGAGGCCGCCGAGGGCGAGGTTTGCCAAGCTGCAAACGATAATGACCCCGGACAGGTCGTGGTATCGGGCCACAAGGCAGCGGTTGAACGTGCAACAGTTCTGGCCAAAGAAGCGGGCGCTAAACGCGCGGTTATCCTGCCGGTAAGTGCCCCGTTCCATTGCGCATTGATGGAACCAGCCGCACGCGTCATGGAGACGGCCCTTAACGAGGTGACCTTCAATACCCCCAGCGTCCCCGTCGTGGTGAACGTAACCGCCGAGGCTTGTTCCGACCCTGATAAATTGCGCGAACATCTGGTGGCGCAGGTCACGGGATCCGTTCGGTGGCGCGAGTCGGTTCTATACATGGGCGCACAAGGCGTGACCGAAATCTGGGAGATCGGTGCAGGCAAAGCCCTTAGCGGTATGATCCGCCGCATCAATCGCGAAATAACATGCGTCGCGGTAAATGACCCCGACGGAGCAAAAGCAGCAGGAGAATAAGAATGTTTGATCTAACAGGTAAGTCGGCACTGGTAACTGGTGCCTCGGGTGGCATCGGCGGGGCAATCGCCCGCAGCCTTCATGCACAAGGCG
>Ga0209121_10000482_pt1 | contig 42114 bp, 35 predicted proteins | sample Cruoilmetagenom3_FD_187292 | JGI IMG/M metagenome (GOLD analysis project Ga0209121, IMG submission 187292) | Oil polluted marine microbial communities from Coal Oil Point, Santa Barbara, California, USA - Sample 3 (SPAdes) (version 2) | ecosystem: Environmental > Aquatic > Marine > Oil seeps ... | reverse complement strand
ACTTTCTGTCGCGTCAACCTATTTACAGAATTGGGACGGTTCACAGATGCCAAATATCAATGACATCTCCACCAATTCTTCCCATGGACCTGCTCGGGATGGCAGGATCGTTCCGCATTTAGTTGCGCCCGGGTGTGACGTTGAGTCCACCTCATACGCCGGTGGTTATGAACTGAAATGCGGCACTAGCATGGCCTCCCCCCAGGTAACTGGGTCCGTTGCGCTGTTTTATGAAAAATACCGCCTCACCTACGGGGGCGATCCCAGCCCGGCGATGGTCAAAGCGGCGTTCCTGCCCGTTGCCCATGATCTTGCTGGAAACGAGGATGCCAATGGAAATATTTTGGGCCACCCCTTCGATTCCAAACAGGGCTGGGGACGTCTGGACGCTGAAGCCGTGCTTGACCCAGACCCTGACCTGACCGTGATCTATTTCGATCAAGAAATAATATTCGATAACACCGGTGAGACCTGGAGCTACAGCTTCACCTCCCCCTCACCCGTCGCCACCCTGCGTGCCATGCTGGTCTGGACCGATGCGCCGGGCCCTATAACTGAAGATATTGACCTCCCAACCTCAACCCCTGCCTGGGTCAATGACCTGGACTTCAGCCTGACCGTGAACGGCAGCACTTACCTCGGTAACAACTTCGATGCCAGCGGCCTTTCCACCACCGGCGGCACACCCGATGGGATGAACAACACCGAGGGAATCTTCCTGAAAGACCAACCTGCGGGCACTTATACCTTCACCGTTACGGCATTCAACATCGCGGATGACGGCGTGCCCAACCTGGGCAACGACACCGATCAGGACTTCGCCCTGGCGATCTATATCTCGCGGGATGCCTTCCCCCGGCAGGCCATTTTCCCCATCTTCTTCCGCTAACTGATTGTGCCGATTTCCAAAAGCAGCTTTTTCCGCATCCCATGACAAACACAGGCTTCCCCTCCCAACGCCCTCCTTTTTTAGGAGAACTGCGCATCGTTCTGGTCATCCTCGCAGTCCTGGGTTTGGTGTTATCCGGCTGCAACCTGCCGCAGAATGCGCATAGAACCTTCATCTCCAGCCAGCAACAAACAGAAATCGCCGGGATCCTCAACCCGGAAGGGCTGGCCCTTACTCCGACCCCCTCAGCCCCCCTGTCCTCATCAGGCACCCTACCGGAAGGCGTTACCCTCCCGGATGGGTACCGTGTCTACATCACCCAGCAAGGGGACACCCTTCCTGCTCTGGCCTTACGCTTCGGCGTGGCGGTCAACGAGATCCAATCCGCTCAAGACCTTTCCCCGGAAGGATTGCTGCCGCCAGGCACGGTCGTGTGGCTCCCGGACACGCTTGAAGAAACCCTGCCCGCAGGCCTGTTCCTGCCCGATTCCGAGATCAACTATGGCCCGACCGTTGGGGATTTTGACACCCTGGCATTTTCAGACATCATGGGCGGGTACCTGAATTATTACACCGAGGAAATCCACGGCGCGGTATTCTCCGGCCCAGAAATCGTCCAGCTTGTGGCGGTTGAGTTCAGCATCAATCCCCGCCTCCTGCTGGCCTTTCTCGAATTCCGCTCCGGCTGGGTCACCAGTTTCCCGGGTGGGGCTTCGCGGGATCTCTACCCTCTGGGTTTTGATGCCGGGGCAGACACCGGTCTCTACAAGGAACTGCAGATTGTTGCCAAACTGCTGGCTCAGGGATTCTATGGCTGGCGGGATGGCAGCCTGGTAACAGTCGATTTCTATGGTGGAGACTCTGCACGCCTGGACCCCACCATCAACGCCGGGACGGCAGCAATCTGGCGGCTGTTCAGCATTCTTTACACCCTGGAGGGGGTTGACTGGGCGCTCTCTGGCCCGGACGGTTTCCTGGCGCTCTATCAACAATGGTTTGGCGACCCATGGGAGATGGCTGCCACTGTGGAGCCTTACCTGCTGGAAACAAGCCACCAGCCCGATCTCGTTTTCCCCTTTGCCCCGGGCGAGGATTGGAGCCTGACTGCCGGACCGCATGCCACTTGGCAAACCGGCACGCCGCGCGGCGCCATCGACTTTGCCCCGATCATTGAAGAAACCCGGTGTTCGGTCTCTGCCCGCTGGGTCACTGCCGCGGCGCCGGGCCTGGTCGTGCGCGCCAACCGGGGCGTGGTCGCCATTGACCTGGACGGCGATGGGGATGAGGGCACAGGCTGGGTGTTGATCTATCTGCATGTCGCTGCGAAGGACCGAGTCCCGGTGGGAACCTGGCTGGAACTGGACGACCCGGTGGGGCATCCCTCCTGCGAGGGCGGCATCGCGACCGGCACCCATCTCCATTTCACCCGTAAATTCAACGGGGAGTGGTTGGGCGTAGGTGGACCGCTGCCATTCATCGTGGATGGTTGGCAAGCCATTGCTGGAGAAGAACGCTATGAAGGTTGGTTGGTTAAGGGGGAAGATGTGATCTCGGCCTCTCCGAACGGTGAGGGCGATTCGCTGGTGATCCGGGAAGATTAGACCTTTTTCAACATTAATTCTGAATCGTTCAGCCAGGCTACACCTTCAGCCGGGCCGGACTCCGCCAGCAGCACAGGTAATATCTTCTGAAGCGCCACAAGATTCCCGCTGGTGTAAAACCGCAATTTTCCGGTTTGCTCATCCGGGTTCAGCAGATCGCCTTCCGCCAGCAACCGGCGAGTCTGGCGGGCAATGGCCGGGGCAGGGTCAATAGTGCGCACTTCCGGTCCGGTGATCGCTTCAATCAGGGGAATCACAAAGGGATAATGGGTGCAGCCCATCACAACCGTGTCAATCCCCTCTGCCAGCATTGGCTGCAGGGCCTCCGCCAGGATTCGTTGGGTCTCCGGGCCACCCAGGTCGCCGGATTCGATCTGCTCCACCAGTCCGGGGCAGGTGCTTTGGTAAATCTGTACACCCTGGGAAAATCGCTCCACCACCGAGGCATACAATTCCCCCGCAAAGGTCGTCGGGGTGGCCAGGACGCCCACCTTGCCGGTGTGAGTTGTTTCCGCGGCAGGTTTGACGGCCGGTTCCATCCCCACAAAAGGCAACTCCGGGAAAGCCTGTCGCAGATCATGCAGGGCCACAGCCGAAGCCGTATTACAGGCCACTACGATTAACTTGGCCCCCAGCGTCAGCAGGAAACGGGTGATTCCGAATGCATACTCGCGGATCTGTTCCCGGGGACGTGAGCCATAGGGCACATGCGCCTGATCGCCGAGATAGAGCAGCGTCTCCGCAGGCAGTTCGTGCCGAATCGCCCGCAGGACGGAAAGCCCGCCCACGCCGGAATCAAAAATGCCGATTGGCTGGTGTAAAGTGGATTGGTATTGCATCAATCTGATTCTAACACGGGACTTGCCCGAAGGTCAGCCTTTCAACATAAAAAGAGGCTGCCCCAGGGAGCGGAGCAGCCTCAGCTCAGCGGCCACGGCGTGGCCGTTAACCAGCACTTATTCAGCAGCCTTCTTAGAAGTCGGCTGTCCCAGCGGATAGGGCTTGAACAGGAAATAAGCGACAATGCAGGTCAGGGCCGCGATTGGACCGATCGCCACCACCCCCAATTTCCAACCCAGCAGCAGCGCCAGCACCGAACCTGCCAGACTGCCCATGAATTGGTTGATCACACCCTGTACAGCGAAGAACATACCTGCCCGATCCCGCCCTGTCTCTTTGGCGTCGATCGCCGCAATCTGGGCCGGGAAGGCATAAGGAATGGTGAAAAAGACGCCTATCGAGAAACTGGCAATCACACCGGCAATGATCCCAACGATGATCGGTGAGACGGGCAGGTTCAGACGGGTCCAGCCCAGCGGGAAGATCAACATTGCCAGGGCAAATACCAGCAGCGCCAGCCGGAAGGCCCATTTAGCGCCCTTCTTTTTCGACAGCCAGTTGAACAGCAGGAGCATGATCGGTACGGGGGCAAAGGCTGCCGCATTCATGAAACCCAACTGGGAATCGCTCAGGCCCATCATATCCGCGGCCATAAAGGCGATCCCGCCCAAAAAGAACTGTAAACCAAAATAGAAAGTCGCCACTGCGATCATATAGATCCGGAAGGTCTTATTCTTAAGCGTCAGCTTTACCGATTCCCAGAGTGGGACATCAGCCGCTTTCTCTTTGGAATCCGGGCTATTCTCAAGCGTGGTCGATTCCTTGATCACCATGATCGGCCCGATGAAGGATACAAAGACAGGCACCAGCAGCCAGATCGTCCCGCGGATACCAAATCGGTCAAATAGGATCGGCGCAACCACATAAGTCAGGACATAGCCGGCTGTATTGAACACCGTCTGCCAGGACGCCACCCGCACCCGGGACTGTTCATCGGTCACAATCTCCGAAAGGGCCGCCAGATAGGGCACGATGATCAGCGTATGGAAGAAGAAATACAGCGAGGAGACCACCGCCACAAAAATAGCATTGCCCCAATGGCCTTCCGCGCCCAGGGCGTTGCCTGAGAAAGGCGGATACCAGAGCAGTAAAAAGCTGAGGACCGTGGGTATGAGACCCAGGATCATCAGAGGACGTCTACGCCCCCAGCGGCTCTTGAGGTTATCAGTCCAGGCGGCGATCGGGATATCCACTACGCCATCCAGAATGCGGGCCACCAGCATCCCGGCGGCATAAGCGCCCGCCGGAGCCAGCACAAGCGCCCCCGCCTCCACCCGGGAAAGCGCCGGGCGATAATAATAGAGCAAATAGGTCATCACGATTTGATACATGAAGCCGGGGCCAAAGCCCCCAATCGCATAGATAGGTTCCTGCCAACGTTTCAGGGTTTTCATAAGGGGTTCCTCCGAGTTTAGTTGGATACGCTCATCACGCCTGCCCCCAACAGGGACTAATGCTCATAAAAGTGTTTCAGCGCCTCAACCGAGGACGTGTCACCTCCGGTGCCGGGCTGGACCTGGGCCATTGCCTGAATCACGCCCTCCAGCCGGGCTGCCTCAGCCAGGATCGCCTCGGATGCCAGCGGCCTGGGAGTCACACCGGCAAAAGCTTCGAAATTTCGCCAGTAGATCTTCTCAAGCACTTCCTCCGGCAGATCAATCCCCTGAAAAACAGCTTCCCGGCCGCCAAAAAGGAATCCCTGGTGGGAAAGCTGGAAGGGGCCGTCATGCTCCAGAAAGCCGCGGATCACCTCAATCCGGGCCAGGCTTTCCTCAACTTCAATGCCTGCATCGCGGTCCGCCAGCAGGGCCCGTGCGCCAATATCCGTCCCAAAGATGATCCGGTCCTGATATTTGATAAAGAAATCCCGCGCCTTTTCAGGGTTAGCGCTGAAATTGAAATACATCTCAATCCCGGGCGTCAGGTCCACATGCATGTTCGGGTAACGATCGAAATAACCCGCCAACCGGTCCAATTGGGCGGAAAGGAAGAAGAAATGGGCAAAGGTGACGTTCAAATCCGGGTGCCGGTCCAGAACGTTCAGCACCTGAGTATATTGATCCTCATTATTGACATAGGTGCCATCCCCATAGAACCAGCCCATCTCCCTGGCCCAATCGGGCACTCTTTCCGGATCCCAGAATTCCTCGGGGTCATTGACATGGAACGTGAGCGGCATCTGGGTCTCAGCCAGTTCTTGCCAGTAGGGTTCATAGATCGGCGCATCAAAATCCGGGATCGGCAGGATCTTGCGCATCTGGACCTTGCCTTCGATCATCTTGATCCCGTCCGCGCCCATCCCCCGCAAGGTCTCCACATAATCGGCAAAAGCCTCACCCACCCGATCCGGCATGATGAAGAGCGGGGAGATATCCATCCCGCCAAAGAGGTACACCCGCTCCGGAAAAGCCGCCTTGAGCAGCACCGCATCCGGCACCAGACTCAACCGATCGGTATCCGGGGTGCAGACCACGGAAAATTTTTCAATCCCGGCGTCATCCAGAATCGCCATCAGGGATTCCTGATAACTATAGTGGGCATAATGGATATGTCCGTCAATGATTTTACGTTTTTGGAAATCCATTCAACCTCCCTGTGATGTCAGCTTGCCTGGCCGGTTCCCTCCTGCCAGCTGTGGATCATTGTCTTCACATTATCAAAGGCCAGCGAGGTATCCTCCCGGACGTTATCAACCGGCGTGAGGATGAAACCATCCGGCCCCAATTCTTTTAATGCAGTCTGTACTTCCTGCGCAACGGCCTCGGGAACGCCATGCTCCACTGTCAGGTGCCCGTTCACGCCGCCCCAGAGGCAAACCCGCCCCTTCAGCTTTTTCTTGGTAACAGGGAGGTCAAAGGCTTCGGGATCCACGCCAATCAGCACATCCACACCAGCTTCTGCGATCAGATCCAGCAGGGGCATGGCCCGGGCAGTGATGATATAACCGAATTTCGCACCGGCCTGATGGGCCAGGTCTGCATCGCGCTGCAGTTCAGGCAGGATCAAGTCTCGCCAGCTTGCAGGGGTGAAGAAATCCGCGTTTTCATACCAAGCCCGTTTGATATATAGGTCCACTCCTGCATCCAGGACAACCTGCATCCGCGCCCGGTTCCATTCGGCGATCATACCCAGCAGGTCCCGGATAAATTCCAGTTGATCATAAATATCATAGACCAGGGTATTCAGTCCGTGCACCCAGCCAACCATGTCCGCACCGACGCCCCAGCCCCCTGCGACCAGCAGGTCATGCTCGCGGGCAAACGCCAGATAGGGCGCGGAATCATCCTTGAAGGCCGCCACTTCCGCGTCGGTTGGCGGGATCAGCAAATATTGAAATGCGGGCAGGTCCTGAGGACCTTCCACAATAAATTTGATCGATCGGGGGATCAGGTAATCGTCCAGAAAAGGGATGTGATCTCCCCAGCGCCAATCCGCCGTCTGGCGCACTTCAGCGGTGAGGTCCCCAGCCGGGGTGTGGTAGATTTTGCGCATCAGAGGGGCAGCCCCACCCACAGGGTGAGAGATGTCTTCCTCTTCCCAGACCTCGGGATGAAAAGACACTGGCAAACCGTGCAGGTTGTAATGATCATTCCTGACCTGCGGCGGCCGAGGCGGAAGTTCCACAATAACATCCAGCCCCAAAGCCAACTGACGCTGGATAAAATCGAGGTAGGAAGCAGAACTCTGGTGCAGCGCGCCAAAGATCATAAAACTGCAGGGGGGATGGTCAGGTGCTTCGCAATTCAGGGCAGCCAGCATGCGGTCGCGCGAAGAATAGGTGTTATTCATAAAGGTCGCCTGTTGATTAATTTTCCTTAAGGCGATTATATAATTAAGTGTGATTGATTTTCAATCTTTTCGTAAAAACTGCTGAAAATAAACAAATTTCTATTGAGAGCGATTCCGGAAGCTGTTAATCACAGCCATTAATGCAGCCACATCGTCAAGTTTTGAACCCAGTTTTGATCCCGTCAGACGCGGGAGGGGCTGTTGGCGGCCCTTAATGCCGGCTTCCAGTGCCGCCTGAAGGGGATTCAACAAAACATCCACTAACAGGTCTCCTGGGTGGCCAAAAATGACCAGATCCGGATCCAGCACAGCCACCAACCAGACCAGGGCTTTCCCCAAATGTCCAGCAGCTTCGCCGACCACAGCCAGCGCTTCTTCCTCGCCGTTGCGAACCGCCCTGACCAGCTCATAGGGTTCAGGCGGCTCAGGCCATTGCGCCGGGAAACGTAAATGCGCCAGTTCAGCCATCCCCAGCGCACTGGCAAATCCCGTCAGCGAACCCGGCCGTCCCAATCCGGCCGGACCATCTTCAGCCATCAGCATCCGCCCAATCCCACCGGCCGTGTTTTCAGCGCCATGATAGACTGCGCCATTCAGGACAAGGCCCGCTGAGACAACCGGTTCCATATCCACCAGAATGATATTCTCCAAGCCGATGCCAGCGCCGAAAGCCGATTCGGCCAGAGCGGCTGCCTGGCTGCGTTGTTCCACGAAAACCGGCAAATTATACCGGACCGTGAAGCGCCCTTTCAGCTGGGCCCCCTCCCATGTGGGCAGGTCCGGCGGAGCTATCATTTCCCCTTTCAGCAAATTCACCGGGCCACTCACAGCCAATGAAATGGCCTCCGGGCTGGGCAGGCCCTGAGCGCGGCAGACCTTCAGCAGCTTATCCGCCTGGGCACAGACCGCATCAAATCCCTCCAGGAACGGGCGATCCCCAGGAGTTTCCATCTGCATCCGCTCGTAGATCAAGCCATTCATGTCCCCATAGACAGCGATCATCTTGGCCCCGGTGATATTCATCCCAAGGATTCGGGAATTAACGGTAAAGTCTTCAAGTGAATTATGGATTGGCCTTGTGACCATATCTTAGCGGTCCTCTCAGGGTTATAACTATCAAACGCGTTAATTATACGTCAAACTCCATTGCTCTTTCCCGGGCCTCACCAATCCAAGTCAACCGGAATATCCAACCTCAACATACCTTAAAATTTGGGCTTATGGCCCATAACCCATTGACATTTTGGCATAAAGTCATATAATAACAGACGATACAATATTATACAGTTGTCTATTATTTTACACCTCATAATTTTCTGTCATTTTTATTCTAAGGATATTCGCTATGGTCAGAAGAATGGATCGGCGCGTTCAACGGACGCGTAAACTTTTACGAGAAGCTCTAATGAGCCTGATCATGGAAGAAGGCTATGATGCCATCTCCATTCAGGATATCACCGAAAAAGCCAATCTGGGACGAGCAACCTTTTACCTGCACTTCAAGGATAAGGATGAATTACTGCTGGACGTGATGGAGCAATTTATCGATGAGTTCATGACGCAGGTGCCCCAGATCTCCGAAGCCCAATGGCGACTGGATGACACCAAATCCATCGTGCGCCTGTTTGATTTCGCTGCGGAACACTATGACCTTTACCGGATCCTGATCATCGGCAGCGGCGGAATCACAGCCGCCAACCAGCTGCGCCACAGTGTCGCGGCCAATATTGCCGACTTCATCCAGCAGGAAATTGAGGAACTCGGCGCGCAGCCGGTCATTCCCACTAAATTCATCGCCAACCATTTCGCCGGCTCACTGCTTTCCACCATCTATTGGTGGCTGGATAGTGACCTTTCATACACAGTGGAAGAAATGGCTGAGATGTTTCAAAAGGTCAATTTGCTGGATCGTAAAGCTCTGATGGGCCTGACCCCCGAAGTGGAAGAACCAGAAGACAATAAGAATAAGAAAAAACGTCCTCCCAAAGAAAAACCCAGCCCACGCAAGGAAAAGAAAGTCGCCAAAAGTGCGAGGACTGAACAAGCGACTGGAGCTGAGGCTGAGCCTGCACCCGAGCCGGAACAGGCTGAAGGCGAAATAACCGATTAGAAGAAAGTCCTGAGAAATGAAGATCCTGCTGATCTACCCGGAATTTCCCGATACATTTTGGAGTTTCAAGTACGCCTTGAAATTCGTCCACAAGAAAGCGTCTTCGCCACCACTGGGCTTACTGACCGTGGCGGCCATGCTGCCATCCACCTGGGATAAGCGCCTGGTGGATATGAATGTGTCCCGCTTGAAGAAGAACGATCTGGACTGGGCGGATATGATCTTGATCAGCGCGATGACTGTCCAGCGAAAATCCGTGCTAGAAGTGTTGCATCTGGCCAAACAGACCGGAAAACCCATTGTGGCCGGCGGGCCGCTCTTCACCGCTGAACCGGACGCTTTCCCTGAGGTGGATCACCTGATCCTCAATGAGGCGGAAATCACCCTGCCGATGTATCTTTCCGACCTCGGCCGCGGCAAGACCCAACACATCTACAAGACCGATGAGTATGCCGACATCACCAAGACACCTGTGCCGCTTTGGGAATTAATCAATCTGCGCCAATACGATTCCCTCAGCCTGCAGTTCTCACGCGGCTGCCCGTTCAATTGTGATTTCTGCAACGTGACAGCCCTGCTGGGGCACCGCATGCGACTGAAAAGCACCAAACAGCTGATTGCCGAACTGGACAAGATCTATTCCCTCGGCTGGCGGCGGAGCATCTTCATTGTGGACGATAACTTCATCGGCAATAAGCGAATCCTGAAAGAAGAAGTCCTCCCCGCATTGGTCGAATGGCGTAAGGGAAAGAAAGGCTGCCTGTTCACAACGGAAGCCTCGGTCAACCTAGCCGATGATGATAAATTAATCAAACTGATGGTTGAAGCCGGGTTCACCCAAGTATTCGTCGGGATCGAGACGCCCAATGACGTTGCCCTGGCTGAATGCTCCAAGAGCCAGAATCGAAACCGCGATCTGGTCTCATCCGTGAAGAAACTGCAGCAAATGGGGCTACAGGTGATGGGCGGTTTTATTGTCGGTTTCGACAGCGACGACGAAACCATCTTCGACCGGATGATCGATTTCATCCAGCAGAGCGGCATCGTCACAGCTATGGTGGGCCTGCTGCAAGCCCCGGTGGGCACCCAGCTATACCAGCGGATGCTGCTTGAAGGTCGCATAAGTCACGCCTATTCCGGTGATAATGTCGATGGCGAATCGAATATCATCCCCGTGATGGATCCCAATATGCTCAGGAATGGCTATCGGAAGATCCTCGATACAATCTACTCCGCTAAAGGATTTTACAACCGGGTGCGGACCTTCCTGAATGAATATCAACCCCACCGGCACACCGTCACCTTGCAATGGCAGGAAATAGCGGCTCTCCTCCGCTCGATCTTTGAGATTGGGATCATGAGCGAGGAAAGGAAAGAATATTGGCGCTTGTTCTTCTGGACCCTGTTCCACTGCCCCGATAAATTCCCTCAGGCGATCACCTTCAGCATCTATGGTTATCACTTCCGCAAAGTGAACGAGCTGCATGTCGCCTAAAGATAATCCAACCTGAAAACAAATAAAAATCCGGTCCAAACCAACCAGGGACTGGTTTTTTTATTGATTCCATCCGAATCAGAACGCTCAATCCTGTTATAATAATCTGCGCACAAAAAGCCTCTGGTGGTACCCAGCAAATCTTTCTGATTTTAATGAAGGTTGCCGGGGTACTGCTTTGACTTATAACTTCGATTGACATAAAATTGAAGACTGCATGTCATTATCATGAGCGACTATTCCAAGGAGCAAGGAAGGTTTTTTAGATGAAAGAATATAAGACTGAATCAATCCGAAACATTGTCCTGGCCTCGCATAGCAGCGCCGGAAAAACAATGCTGGTTGAAGCCCTGGCGAATCTCACAGGGATCACCACCCGCATTGGCCAGGTCGAAGATGGGACCACCATCTCAGACTTTGACGATGAGGAAATCCGGCGCGGCATTTCACTGTTCACCTCTGTTGTGCCAATTGAATTTAAGAATACTAAACTCAATTTTCTCGACACACCCGGCTACACCGATTTCATCGGTGAGGTGATCTCAGCAATGCAGGTCGCTGACGGCGCTTTGATTCTGGTCGACTCCGTTGCGGGGTTAGAGGTTGGCACTGAAATGGCGCTTCAATACAGCGAACAATTCAACTTGCCCAAGATGATCCTGATCAACAAGATGGAACGAGATAACGCCAATTTCCAAAAAGCCCTCCAGTCAGTTCAGGAACATGTTGAAACCCGTCTATTACCTTTGCAGCTCCCCTGGGGCGAAAAATCAGATTTCAAGGGTGTGATTGATCTGCTCTCGATGAAAGCCTTTGAAGGCGATAAGAGTGAAGGCGTTGAAATTCCCGCCGAATTTAAAGATGCTGCAGAAGAAGCCCACATGATACTGGTCGAAGCCGCAGCCGAAGGCGCCGATGACCTCCTGGAAAAATATTTTGATGAAGGCGACCTCTCCGATAAGGAGATTATCCGCGGCCTGAAGAGCACCATTTGGGAAGGCAACTTCATCCCTGTGATAGTTGCTGCTGGTGCTCATAAAGTTGGTCTCTATCCGCTGCTGAACGTCCTCTCGAATCTGATGCCCTCCCCCGCCGATGTCGCCCCCAAGGTTGCGCTGAATGAAAAAGGTGAGGAAGTAACCCTCGAACCGAAAGATGACGGTCCACTGGCTGCCTTCGTTTGGAAGACCACAGCCGACCCCTTCGTGGGTAAGCAGACCTTCTTCCGGGTCATTTCCGGCAAAATGATCGGCGACGAACGGGTCTGGAACAGCGCAAAGGAAGAGGATGAACGCCTGGCTGGTATGCAGATTTCTCAAGGTAAGGAGGGGATCCCCACCAGTTTGTTGCATTGCGGTGACATCGGCCTGGTGGCCAAATTGAGTGTCACCACCACCGGCGACACACTCTGTGACAAAAATAACCCTCTGACCTTACCCAAGGCGGCCTATCCCACCGCCCTCTATCAGGTGGCTCTCTTCCCAAAAACACAGTCAGACGCAGCTAAACTGAGCAGTACACTGGCAAGACTTTGCGAAGAAGATATGACCCTCTCCTGGCATAATGAATCCGCCACCCGGCAGACCATTTTGCAGGGTATGGGCGATCAGCACATAGACGTAGCCATCCGTCGGGCAGAGAATAAATTCCAACTTGGCCTGAACATTGAAGAGCCAAAAGTGCCCTATGAAGAACATATTTCCCGGGAAAATTCGGCCATGTACCGCCATAAGAAACAAACCGGTGGCGCGGGTCAGTTCGGAGAAGTGCACTTAACCGTTGCCCCCATTGAGGACGAGGATTTTGAATTTGTCAATGCCATTGTCGGCGGCGCCATCTCCAATAACTATATGGCCTCGATTGAAAAAGGTATCCGCAATCTGATGAAGGAAGGTGTGGTTGCCGGCTACCCTGTGCACAACGTGAAAGTCTCAGTCTATGACGGCAAAGAGCATCCCGTTGATTCCAAACCGATCGCGTTTGAAATCGCTGGGCGGGAAGCTTTCAAACTGGCCTTCAAGGATGCCGGGGCAGTGTTGTATGAACCGATCATGCAGGCGCAGATTATTGTCCCCGAGAGTAACATGGGTGATGTTCTGGGCGACATGAATTCCCGCCGGGCGAGGGTGCAGGGTATGGACACCCAAAAGGGTAAATCCACCGTCACCGCCAACGTACCTCTGGCCGAGATGCTCCGCTATACCACCATCCTCCGCTCAATGACCGGCGGCCGTGGATATTTCACCATGGAATTCGACCATTATGAAATGGTCCCGCAACACCTGGCGCAGGAAGTTATCGACGCCAAGAAGCGCGAGGACGAAGAAAACGAAGCGTAAATCCCTCTTCATTGAAGATCAACTGCCTTGGAGATTTCCAGGGCAGTTTTTTGTTTTAACTGGACTGCTGATAAAATAAGCCTATGAAAGCTTCTCAGTGGATCTTCATCTCTCCCCATCTGGACGATGTCGCCCTATCCTGCGGCGGCCTGGTGTGGCGTTTGGTGCAGGAGGGACAGCGGGTCGCCATTTGGACTTTACTGGCCGGGGACCCGCCAGACGACCATTACTCCGAATTCGCCCAGATCAATCACCGGGCCTGGGGAAAAACCGGGGCGGAAGCGATCGCCATGCGCCGGGAAGAAGATCGGGCAGCCTGCACACGTCTGGGCGCAGAGCTACGTCATTTTAATCTTCCAGACGCGATCTATCGTCGGGATCTGCAATCGGGCAATCCGGTGGTGAAAAATAATGAGGAGTTATTCAGTAATTCGCCGGAACCGGAGGTGGTCACGCGAATTGCGGAGCTGCTTAGTCAGGAAATTCCACCGGATGCGCAGCTGGTACTGCCGCTTGGCCTGGGCGGCCATATTGACCACCGCCTGGTCGCCGCCGCCACGGAACGCTTCTATGCCACAGCCGCTTTTTATCTCGACTATCCCTATATCCTGACCGCTTGCAAAGCCCCGATCCTGAAATCGGGCACACTTCAAAAGGTCGATACCCCTCTGAGTGAGGGAGCCCTACTCGCCTGGCAGGACGCCGTCTTATGTCATCCTTCACAAATCGGCAGTTTCTGGCGTGATGAGAAGGAAACCCGGCTGGCGCTGCGAAATTACATGGCCGGCGGTGGGGGCAGGCTGTGGGTCAGGATTTGATCAGCTGTCCAGGGGGATAATAAAAGAGACGGGCAAATCATTAGTTGATTTCCTCGTCTCAGGTGTTACCTCAACAATATAAGATGTTATCTAGAGATTGATCTTGTTTTCTTCACCGGCCAACAGGCGCTTGATATTCGCGCGATGGGTGATCCAGATGATGCCGCCCAGCAGCACGCCGAACAGGATAAACGCGATCTGGGCATACTTCAACCAGAACGCAACTGGGATCAGCAAGGCCACCACCAGGTTCACCAGGCTCATCAGACGGACCCGTTTGACAACCAGGAACCAGGCCACAAGAAAACCCAGGAAAGTCGGCAAGCCAAAATAGGCCCCCAGCAGGCCAAAGATCGAGGCCACACCTTTTCCACCTCGGAAATTCAACCAGATGGGGAAAATATGGCCGACGATGGGCATGATGGACACCAGTAGAACAAAACCGGCTTTATCAAAGAGCAAATTTGCGATCAGCGCCGGGACAAAGCTCTTGAAAAAATCCAGCACACCAACAACAGCACCCAGTTTCCAGCCCAAATTACGGGCAATATTGGTCGCGCCGATATTCCCGCTGCCAACCTTATGGATATTGATCCCCCGCATCTTCGCTACGATGTAGCCAAAGGGAATCGAACCGATAAGATAAGCAATAAAACAACTGATAATGAGAAGTAAGGTCTGATTCATCACCTGGTTAAACAACAGAATTCTGATTTAGTTACTGACTGGACGTTAATGATTGATAAACGAAAACAGGCTTGCATGTCTCCATTTCGCCCCAATCAAGCACCATCTTGACAGCCTGCCTCCCGTCAGGTAAAATCGTCATCACCCTGAAAAAAGGGGCCTGTAGCGCAGTTGGGAGCGCGCCTCAATCGCACTGAGGAGGTCGAGGGTTCGAGTCCCTCCAGGTCCACTTGGTGCCCCGCAGCACAGAGGGCACGGGGTACAATAATTAATGAATGGGCCCATAGCGCAGCTGGGAGCGCGCCTCAATGGCATTGAGGAGGTCGAGAGTTCGAATCTCTCTGGGTCCACTAAAAAAGCGTCTTGACGGACGCTTTTTGTTTTAAAGAGCCCAGAGCGCAGCAGCCCCCTGGTTGGGGGTATCCCCCCCACCCTTCGGGGGTTCGCTTCCCTGACGGTCACTCAGGAGCCGCGCCTCAATGGCATTGAGGAGGTCGTCCACTAAAAAAGCGTCACTTTGAACTGCACCCACTAGACAAGACACGAAATAAAAAGAGACCTCCGTAGCACAGCAGCCCCCTTAACAGATGGATGCCCCCTGACGAAGCTCACTGCCCTAGAGCAGATTTTCCTTTCCAGAGATTCGGAAGTATGATTAGGTAGAAGAAAAATAATTGAGGATTCATAACACAGCCGCCCCGCCAAGGGAAAGCCCCTGCCTAACGGGTTAAGAAACACGTCTCAATAGTCTTGAGATGCAAAGTTTACTAAATGAAGCTTCATGAAAAATATTCTTTTTCATGAGGTTTTTTTATGAGAAGGGTTTTAAGATGAAAAACATCTTTTTATACGGCGCTAATTGCACCAGCATTGTCTGGGACGAGCTCCTCTTATTGATGGACAACTCTGATAACCTGATTATCGAATACCCCCATGAGATCACCGAAAAAGCCGAAACGGTGAAGGATGTCGCCCAATGGGTCTATGATACCTATGGCGGCGACCTGAATTGCGATTGCATCATTGGTCACAGTATGGGCGGAATCATCGCGCTTGATTTGATCACCAATTTCGGCATCTCATGCCAGAAGGTGATCCTCATTGAGAGCAATCTCAAACCTGCTGAGAAGTTCTATCGAAATCTGATGACACCGGAAAACATGGCAAAATACGGGAAAAAGATCATTCCCATGATCAAAGCCGAAGCCCCATTTTATGCCGACAAGCTGAAGCAGTCCCTTCAAAATGATTTTGATTTCACCGACCTGATCCGCAAAAGCGCAATCGAGATCCACGGGATCTATGGCGACCGGGGTGAAGGCAACTATAAGGACAGAATCTCCGATCTAAACCTGGGTAAAGATATCGAAAGCAATATCAACTTCCATTTCATCAAAGATTGCTGTCATATGCCGATGGTCGAAAACCCTGCAGCTCTGGCAGAGATGCTAAAAGATATCTGCCAATAACCCACAACGCCTGTGAGTGATAAAGTTGCGAAGGGTAAATAGGCCCCGATTGAAAACAGGTTCAAACACCATTCGCCACGAACAATGGATATCTTTACTGCCAAGGGAGAGTGCATGACATACAAAGTCGCCGAAATATGGGATCATGAGAATTGCGCCTGCTTCAACAAGGACGGGATGGAAGGGGCGAAACGCAAGAACCCCAACCGCCCGGTCAGCCTGATGAGCCTGTCCGCCCGACAGGAAGTTGATGCGGCGACTCTGCGCGGCCTTTGCTATGAGCGCTTCCGGGCAGATATCACCCTCAAATGCGAAAAGATGCCCGCCAGGGGGGTAATCATCAGAGCCGATGAACTCGCCTTGGGGATCCTGCAGGAAGGTAAGACCTGCTGGCCAGAGTGTCACCTCCTCCAGGAAAACCTCCCCTGTCCCTTGCGGGATGGCGTCCGCTATGCCTCGGTTAGGGCGGCTGGCAATCTCTGCCTGGGCGAGGTATTTGAAATCGTGAAGGAATAGGATTCAACTGCCTCCATTCAAGATTACAACGTAGGGTCCTTAGGTCAAGCTGGCTGCGAAGCAGACTGTGAGATACATAAAGGTCGATTCATTTTAGGTCTAAGTACCGGCTGTTTGAAAGTTTACTAGCTACCTCGTCCGGCCTTTTGGGCCACCTCAAGGAGCAGAGCGACGAAGCCCCCGAAATGAAGTGGAGGGGGTTGGGAGAGGTATCATTAAGGCTTCCCTGCACCCTCCTTTCCACTTCGGGTGTTCCGCTTCGCTTCAGGGAAGCTGGTTGCGGAGCAGACTGATGAGAGGAATATAGCTGTCCTATAAAAACCCCTCTATTAAAACAGCTTCAACACCCCACTCATATCCACCGCAGTATAAACCAGCAGCAACGCCAGAATAACATTCACCACCTGGCGCACCTTGGGCCGATTCAGGTATCTGCGGATCACCGCACCAAATAACGTCCAGAGGCTGACCGCGGTAAAACCGACGCCCGCAAAGATCATTGCCGAGAGGATCAAAACCCCCAGCGATGGGATCTTGCCCGCCAGGAAGGTGCCGTAGAGCGTCAGCCCATAAACGATCACCTTGACGTTCAACACCTGCAGCAGGAATCCCTGGATGAAACCCAGCGGCTTGGTCTGCTCTTCGTCAAACGTGTAACTCGCCCACAGGGTATGCCAGGCTAGCCAGAGGATATACAACGCGCCGGCAATCCGCAGAGCCACCTCGAAAGCAGGTATCTTTTCGATCAGGAAGCCCGAGACTAGCCCGCTGAGGGTCAGCATCATGAAAAAGCCCGAAACCATCCCCAGCATATAGGGCAGGGTGCGCTTATAGCCATAGAGCACGCCCATGGACGCGGCTGAGATGTTGTTCGGCCCGGGGGTGTAGGTCGTCACGGTAACAAATGAAATTAAAGCGATGATTTCAGGGGTCATCCAGAATCCTAACCACAATCGAAATTTTAAGACCTGACTATATCATATTTCTTCTGCTCACCTGTTCCAAAACTGGGACGCCGCCCTATTTTCGACACAATTTTACAGAACTCTTAACCTATCCAAGACCAATTTAGCATTTTTCAGCGAATCACGGTCTCGAAGGGTGATTGAATCCCCGATATGAAATATGTTACAATCAGTGGACAATATTAAAAACATCACGGCAGGAGTAGTAGACCGTCCGCCAGCGAACCGGGGAGCGTGGAAGCCCGGCAGGCGTTGCGGAACGCCAGAATCAAGGTCGAACTCGCCTGGCCCATCCCTCCGGGGATAGATGGCACTGGTGAATGCCCAATAAAATGGGTGCCAGTAACCGGTGACGACCACCGCCCGTTAACGCGGCCCAAGCTGTCCGGCCTTGATGGAGGTTCGGGAAGCAGGGTGGTACCGCGGCGTCAGCGACGTCGTCCCTGTGTGGACGGCGTTTTTTAATTTAAGGAAGGGTACAGGATGCAAGCCCAGTACTACACAATTTCAGCTTCATCCACTCCCGAGGGAGGTTGTTTCCGTGCGCCTGATCGTATGCCGGCTGTTAATGTCGCTGTGCATGATTCCGGCTGCCCCGCCCTCCTTCTGCGGTAAAATGAGACCCGGTGCCTGTGAACCGTTGCAAACACAGGCGATGCATTATCGCTCACCATTTGAACTTTTTTGGAGAAGATTGTTATGTCAGACCCGACCAGTATTCCAACTTATAAACCTGAAGAGATCGAACCCAAGTGGCAGAATCGCTGGGACGCCGACGGTCTCTACCATGCGGACATTGCTCCGGACCAGCCCAAGTTTTATGCCCTGACGATGCTGCCTTACCCCTCCGGCGACCTGCACATCGGTCACTGGTATGCCATAACGCCATCAGATGCCCGGGCGCGCTTCAAGCGGATGCAGGGCTACAACGTGATGTTCCCAATGGGCTTCGATGCCTTCGGCCTGCCGGCAGAAAACGCCGCCATCCAGCGCTCGATCCATCCCCAAAAGTGGACCTACAGCAATATCGACAACATGCGCCGCCAACTGCATTCAATGGGCGCGATGTTCGATTGGCGCCGTGAAGCCGTCTCCGCCGACACTGAATATTACAAATGGACCCAGTGGTTCTTCACCCAGTTCTTCAAGAACGACCTGGCCTATCAAAAAGATGCCCCGGTGGATTTCTGTCCTCACTGCAATACCACCCTGGCCCGCGAGCAGGTGCAGGGCGAAGACCGCCACTGCGAACGCTGCGGCACCCAGGTGATCAAGAAGAACCTGCGCCAATGGTTCTTCCGCATCACCAACTATGCCGATGAACTGCTGGATTTCTCCGACATGGATTGGCCGGAGCAGGTCCAAACCCTCCAAACCAACTGGATCAACCGCTCAGAAGGCGCTTCCGTGGTCTTCACCACCGAAGATGGCGATGAGATTGAGGTCTTTACCACCCGGCCCGACACGCTCTGGGGCGCCACCTTCATGGTGCTTGCGCCGGAACACGATCTGGTTGCCAAGCTGACCACGCCGGAGCAAAGGGATGCAGTCGAAGCCTACCAGCAGGAAGCCAAACTGATGGGCGACATCCAGCGCGAGTCCGCTGACCGCGAAAAGACCGGCGTCTTCACCGGCGGCTATGCCGTCAACCCCGTCAATGGCGAGAAGATCCCGATCTGGATTGCTGACTATGTCCTGATGAGCTACGGCACCGGTGCAATTATGGCCGTGCCCTCCCACGACCAGCGCGACTTTGAATTCGCCCGCAAATATGACCTGCTCATCATCGTGGTCATCCAGCCCGAAGATATCGACCCGATTGTCGTAGAGGAGATGACCGAAGCCGTTCCCGCCAAGGGATCGATGGTCAATTCCGGCCCGCTGACCGGCACACCCGGTGACCTGGCTTTTGACAAGGCTATTGCCTATCTGGAAGAACGAAACGTCGGCAAGCGTGCGGTGAATTACCGCCTGCGCGATTGGCTGATCTCCCGTCAGCGCTATTGGGGCGCGCCGATCCCGATCATCCACTGCGAGAAGTGCGGCGCAGTCCCTGTCCCGGATGAGGACCTTCCCGTTCTGCTGCCCGAAGATGTCGAGTGGCTGCCCACCGGTGAAAGTCCCCTGAAATTGCACCCGACTTGGCGCTTCACCACCTGCCCGAAATGCGGCGGCAAGGCCGAACGCGAGACCGATACCATGGACACTTTCATGTGTTCCTCGTGGTACCACCTGCGCTACCTCAGCCCCCATTACGACCAATATCCCTTTGATCCGCAGGAATATGACTACTGGATGCCCGTGGATATCTACACCGGTGGGATCGAGCATGCCACCATGCACCTGATCTACACCCGCTTCTTCCACAAGGCCTGCCGTGACCTGGGGATCACCAAGGGCGATGAACCGATGCTCCAGCTGCGCAATCAGGGCATGGTGTTGGGCGAGGACAACGAAAAAATGTCCAAGAGCCGCGGCAACGTGATCTCCCCCGATGACCTGGTTGCGGAATATGGTGCCGACACCGTCCGAGCCTACCTAATGTTCTTCGCCCGTTGGGAACTGGGCGCGCCCTGGAACAGCAGCGGCATTGAAGGCAGCGCTCGCTGGCTGCGCAAGGTCTGGTACGCCTTCCTCGAGCCGGTGGAAAACGCAGGAACAGCCGATAAAGAAACCCTTAAAGTCCTGCGCCGCAAGGTCCATCAAACATTGACCGCGGTCACGCGTGATTTCGAAACCTTCAGCTTCAACACGATCGTCTCCGGCCTGATGGAATTGATGAACGAGGTGAGCAACGCCAAGAATAATGGGGCTTTTGGCACCAAAGAATGGAAAGAGGCCGAGAGCATCTACCTGCGCATGATGGCTCCCGTCAGCCCGCATATTGCCGAGGAACTTTGGGAAAAGACCGAGCATGACTATTCCGTCCATACCCAGCTCTGGCCTGAGGTGGATGAGGCCGCCACAAAAGAGGAAGAGATCACCCTGATCGTTCAGGTGAACGGCAAGCTGCGCGACCGCCTGGTGGTACCCGTGGACATCAAAGATGAAGATGCCAAAGCCGCCGCCTTGGCCAGCGAGAATGTGATCGCCTTCCTGGAGGGCAAGTCACCTCGCAAGGTGATCTATGTGCCCGGCCGACTGGTGAATATCGTCGTTTAGCGGCACTGGGTACTCAGAATATTACTGAATCCGTAGAGACGTTGCCTGCAACGTCTCTTTTTTCGGCACAAAGGCCAGTACCGAGTAAAATTAGGTGGACCATCCAATATTCATTTTGAGGCAAAATAATGAGGCTAAAACATTTCAGCAAAATTCTTATCCTTCTGATGGGTATCATTCTCATCCTCTCCCAAATCGGTTGTTCAGACCAGAAAATAGTTTTTCAGGAGGGTGAACACCAGGGCAACTCTCTTCTACCTATGACGTTTGCCACCCATAGGCTGAGCACCGCCCAATTCGACTTAGATATTCAAAATTCGCTTTATGAAGCCGAATCCGGGCTTGAACTCTATGAGCAGATCCTGGCCGATTACGGAACACTTTCAGCTCTACTGGCAGCTGATCGCCACCTGAAAATCTACGTTGTTGAAGACACGATGGCAGATGAGATTCTGCTGGATGTGACGACCATTTACTGCACTGCCCAAGATGTCCAGAACGGAAGTTATCACGATGCCCTGGTGCAGGCCTATACCGGATTTGATCAGCTCTGGAAACTGGCCGGCGTCACTGGTGCTGCATTTGGTGAGGGTGTGGACCTTGATGCCCTGCGCGAATATTACAGCGACGAAGCCAACCTGGATACGCTCTCGCTTTTCGAAGCCTTTTTCCTGGGTGATTTTGTTGACTTCAACACCCTGAAATTTGCCCGGGACACAGCCACCGCGATGACCGAATTCATCCTGACGGAAAACGGGCCAAACGCCCTTTACCAGCCCATCACACAGGACCAATATCGCCAGGAATGGCTGGCCTCAATCGGACTGACCGTCACCTACCAACCCAGCTATGACCTGGGATTTCTGGACGGTGCCCAATATTCTTCATCGGATAAGTATGCCCTAATTATTACAACCAGCAACCGGACCTATTCCTTCACAGGCAATGCCACCGACTCGCCAATATCGATCATGCAGTTTCTGGCCCACTATCATTCGGGTATGAACACGGTGCTTGCCTATCTTAAAGAAAACACCCCGAATCAATACGCCGAGGTCGCAGTGGCATGGGAAGAGCCGTTCCAGTTTTATTTTGACGGCGATCTGAGGGGGTCCTATGCAGAGCCATCCACAAGAAGTTTCTACTTCTCAACCCCTGCTGGCTTACAGGGGCCTTTCATCGAGACTTTTTACTACCTGTTCCCCAAAGCCTCAGGCGAAACGCAAATCTGGAAGAACTTTGGCCTTGCAAGTTATCTTTTTACCCTTGCAGATGTCCCCGACGTCAATTACTATACTTTCTTCCTCGTCCCAAATGATGAACTCACCGGTGATGATGCAATTTACCACACTGCCGTTCATGAATACTACCTTGCTCGGGCAGAATACCCCGAGAAATTAGACGCTTTTGATTTTAGTCTGCTCTATGAAGCTTTGGGTGTGGTTACCCTGTCCAATCCAACTCTGGATATCACCTCTCCCCGAATTGCTGCCTATTCAATTGCGGAATGGACCAATCAGGAAGACAAATACCTCGCCGTTCCCGGCAATTCATTGACCTATCCCGAGGCCTTTGTGTTCACAAAATACCTCGTTGAGACTTACGGACTGGAGAAAATGATCACTTTTAACACCACCTATTCAGCCGCGTCTTTCGAGAACACTTTTGGCCTCTCCTATCACGATGCCTTTGCCGAATTCCGGGAAGCCTATAACTTAGACAACTGATCACTGAAACCGATCCAGTCATCATGCAAGAGATTTTTGATGCCTGCCTGGCGGAAATGCTTGAATGGTTGAAATTTGATTAGTAAAAACAAACTTGATTAACCTAAAGGGTTAGCTCAGGCCCAGGCTAACCCTATCCCTATCCATCCCTGTTTTTACCCTCGCTTTACACCATCTCAACCCCCAAATGTTATAATTTTTACAGGATTCCTCACAATTATTCACAGAAAGGTGTGATATGAGCTACAATCACCATCAAAAAAAGGTTATTCTCGCTAAAAAAGCTCCTGCGGCCATCGGTCCTTACTCTGCCGGGGTCAGCACCGGTCATCTGGTTTTCACTGCCGGTCAGCTGGGCATGAACCCGGCAACGGGGGAACTGGTTGAAGGCGGTATTCAAGCGCAGACCCGTCAGGCACTCACCAATCTGCAGGCTGTCCTCCAGGCGGCCGGCAGCGGATTGGAACAAGTGGTCAAGACCACCGTCTATCTGAAAGACATCAGCGAATTCGGTTTGATGAATGCCATCTATGGAGAATTCTTCACATCCGATTTTCCCGCCCGATCAGCCTTCCAGGTGGCCGCCCTCCCCAAGGGTGCGGCTGTTGAAATTGAAGCAGTGGCCCTTTTACCCTGCGATGGGGAAGAATAGGCGCCCCTGATGGGTAAGCAGCTAATCCTGGTTGTGGATGACGAGCCCAACATCGTCCAGCTGGCGCGGCTCTACCTTGAACGGGATGGTTACGCCATCACGTCGGTTGGCAACGGGCAGAAGGCCCTGGATGTCGTACGCGCCCAGCAGCCCGACCTGGTTGTCCTGGATGTGATGCTGCCCCAGGTGGATGGATTCGAGGTCTGCCGCCGGCTGCGCGCCGAAGATAACCCGGTGCCGATCATCATGGTCACTGCCCGGGATGACGACATTGATAAAATCCTGGGGCTGGAACTGGGCGCAGATGACTACCTGACCAAACCTTTCAACCCCCGTGAATTGGTGGCCCGAGTGCGAGCCGTTTTACGTCGGGGGGCACCCCCCCAGCAGATGACACCCCAGGCCCCCCTCGAGATTGGCGACCTGGTCATTGATATCGCTGGGCGCGAAGTGCTTATCAACAACTCGCCGGTGGAACTGCGTACCCAGGAATTTGAAGTGCTCAAGGTTCTGGCGGAAAACAAAGGCATCGTCCTCAGCCGCGAACAACTGCTGAGCAAAGCCTGGGGCTATGACTTTTATGGACAGACCCGCACAGTGGATGTGCATATCGCCCAACTTCGCCGGAAAATTGCTGCCAGTGAAATTCAAATCGAGACGGTCACTGGCATCGGCTATAAACTGGTGGTTTGATGTTCAATTCACTGCGTTCCCGCTTGGGGTTAACTTATGCCCTGCTGATCGGCCTGGTACTTTGTGTTGTTGGCGCGGCCCTCGTGCTGGTCGTCTATCGCGGCAATATCCCCCTGCAGCAAGCTGCCATCAACCTGCAAGCGCTGCGGATCAATGCCCTGCCAAGACTTCAGACCGTCAGTGACCTGAGCGCGGAGACCCTCCAAACGCTGCTCGTCCGCAATACCAGCCAGATCCGCGGACGAATCGTGGTACTGACCACCGATGGACGGGTCGTGGCTGACTCATTGGATGAGGAAGGCGCTAACCTGCCCAATTTTGGCGACACCCCCATCCTGACAGAGGTCGGATCGCTGCCCACTTTCTATCGCGATTCCGAAGGCCAAAACTGGTATTACATCATCGAACAAATCAACGAAAACCGGCTGGCTTTTTTCGCAGTCAATCGTCCTCGGTTCCAAATTGTTACCCTCTTCCGGGATCAATTCCTCGGGCCATTGGCCCAGGCCGGTCTGATGGCAATGCTGGTGGCTTTTGTCCTCTCTTTGCTCATGTCCCGCTGGATCACAGCCCCCCTGAGGCGGATCAGCCGGGAGGCGCGCCAGGTGGCTGATGGCCGCGCCCATCCCATTCCGCTGGAAGGCCCCGAAGAAGTCCGGCAGCTGGCGGCTTCGTTCAATGACATGACCCACCAGGTGCAGGAAAGCCAGCAATCCCAAAAGGACTTTATCGCCAATGTCTCGCATGAACTCAAGACTCCGCTGACCTCGATCCAGGGATTTGCCCGCGCCCTTCAGGATGGCACCGCCCAAACGCCGGAAGAATTGGCCCAAGCGGCTGATGTGATCGGCGCGGAAACCGCCCGGATGCACCGCCTGGTGCAGGATCTGCTGACCCTGACCAAACTGGATGCGGGGACAATTGCCTTTTCCTTTGAAACATTGGATTTCAACCCGCTGCTCAGGGCCGCCCTGCATAAATTCACACCGCAAACCGAGGCGGCCGGCATTCAGTTTGAAGTGACGGAATCTGAACGTCCCGCCTTCATTCAGGGAGACCCCGACCGGTTAATGCAGGTCTTGGATAATCTTCTGGATAACGCCCTGAAATTTACGCCCACAGGTGGGAAGATCTCCCTGCGCAGTGAAATCAATGGTGATTCGATTTGGGTTTATGTGATTGACTCCGGTGAAGGCATCCCTCCGGAAGAACAGAGCCGAATCTTTGAACGCTTTTACCAGGTGGATAAAGCCCGGACCGGGGGAGAGGTTCGCGGCTATGGGCTGGGTCTGGCAATTTGCCAGCAAATCGTTCTGGCCCACGGCGGAACGCTTTCCGTCACAAGTCAACCTGGGGAAGGCAGTCATTTTGTGGTAAAAATACCCCTACAGAAATGACTACTTCACAAAAACGCCAGGTATCCATTATCATCCCCTGCTATAACGAACAGCGGACTATTAAACCCTTGCTGGATGGCTTGTTGGGGCAATCCTTCCCTGCCGAGAATATGGAAGTTGTGATTGCCGATGGTGGGTCCAACGATGGCACCCAGGCGGCAATCGCCGAATGGCAGGCCGCCCACCCGGAATTGCAGGTGGTGCTGATCGAAGAGCATACGCACAGCATTCCAGCAGCTCTAAATTCTGCCATCAAAGCCTCCCGCGGCGAGTTCATCGTCCGGCTGGATGCACATTCCAAACCACAGCATGAATATGTTGCCCGGTCAGTGGCGGCATTGAAAAGCGGCCTCGGGCAGAATGTTGGCGGCGTCTGGGATATCCAGCCCGGCAGCGAAAACTGGATCGGTCGCAGTATTGCCGCGGCCGCCGGACACCCAATTGGTGTGGGCGATGCCCGTTATCGTTTCACCGATCAGGCCGGCAGCGTGGACACGGTCCCGTTTGGCGCGTTCCGGCGCGATATGATTGACCGGATCGGCTTTTATGATGAAACCCTGCTCGCCAACGAGGATTATGAATTCAATGCCCGGGTCCGTGAATCCGGCGGTAAAGTCTGGCTTGATCCGCAGATCCGGTCCGCATATTTCGCCCGTAGCAATCTGAGTGCCTTAGCTCGGCAGTATTGGCGCTATGGCTATTGGAAGCTTCAAATGCTCCGGCGTTACCCGCAGACCCTTCGCTGGCGTCAGGCACTGCCGCCTCTCTTCGTAGTGGGTCTTGTGGTCCTCCTGTTGGCTTCTCCCTTCCTCTGGCTGGCCCGGTGGGTGCTGGCGGGCATTCTGGGCCTCTATACTCTGGTGCTGCTTTTGGCAGGAATCCAGCTGGCGATCAGGAACAAAGATACCGCCCAGGTGGCCGGTGTTCCCCTGGCCATTGCCACCATGCATCTTTGCTGGGGAACGGGATTCCTTTGGAGCCTGCTTTCTCCCCCAAAATCGTAATAAATGTTAAAATGTTAATTATGAAATCGCAATCTAGGCCAAGTCGATGGTATTTACGCGCCTCTGAGAGGATGTTTATCCTGTTAATTGGTGATGTCATTATGGCAGCAGCAGCGCTGTTCCTGGGACTCTATCTATGGGCCGCTGGTGATGCCTGGATGGAATTCTCCCTCGAATTCATCACCCAAAGACCTCCCTTCTGGTATTTTTTACTGCCTATCCTCTGGATCATCCTGCTGGTAGAGCTTTATGATGTACACCGGGCCAGCAAACCTCTCGACACCCTCAAGGGAATTGGCCTGGCAACCCTGATCAACACCCTCATCTACCTGCTGATTTATTTCACCTCCCCGCCAAATTCCCTTCCCCGCAGGGGTGTGGCTGGTTTCATCATTTTCGTAGCCGTTCTGACCCTGATCTGGCGGATGATCTATATCCGCATTTTTACCGCGCCAACCCTTCAACGAAGGGTGTTGATCGTCGGTGCTGGAAAAGCAGGTCAGACCATTGTGGATATTCTCGATCAGCAATCGCCGCCGCCTTTCTTCACCACCGGCCTGATTGATGATGACCCAGCATTAAAAGGAACCCAGGTAGGTCAATATACCATTCTGGGCGACAGCCAGGATTTACTTCGGATCATTAATGAACAAGAGATCACCGACCTGGTTCTGGCTATCACAGGTAAGATGCATGGGAAAATGTTCCAGGCGATCCTCGCCGCGCAGGAACAAGGTGTCAATCTGACCTTGATGCCGCAAATCTATGAAGAACTCCTCTCCCGGGTTCCGATCTTCCTGCTCGAATCGGAGTGGATCGTCCGCTCATTTGTTGAAAAAGCTCATACCGGCCTGGCTTACCAGCTTACCAAGCGATTGATTGATTTCGGTGGAGGTCTGATCGGTTTTATGATTTTGGCAGTTCTGTTTCCCCTGATCGCTCTGGCGATCGTCCTTGAATCCGGGTTCCCAATCTTCCTGCTGCAGGAACGACTTTGCCGTGGTGGGCAATCCTTCAATATCATCAAGTTCCGCACCATGACGCCTGATGCCGAGAAAGACGGCCAGGCGCGGATGGCTGAGGAAAACGATGAACGGGTTACCAAAGTTGGCTGGTTCCTCCGGAAAACTCATCTGGATGAGCTGCCCCAATTCATCAATGTTATTCGAGGTGAAGTGAGCCTGGTTGGCCCCCGTGCTGAGCGCCCCCAAATGGTTGAGCGGTTCCAAAAAGCCCTGCCTTTTTACCGGGCAAGGTTGCTAGTCAAACCCGGCATCACCGGCTGGGCCCAGATCAACCAGAAATATGCCGGGACCGTTAAAGAAACTGCTGTCAAACTGGAATACGATCTCTATTACATCGAACACCGCACCTTCCTTATGGATACCGCCATCCTCCTGCGTACCGTTGGATCGGTTTTCGGTTTCAAAGGCCAATAACCCCAGGAAACCCCCTTATGGATATATTTGGTAAACGCATTCGTAATCGTTATCTGTTGATGGGGGATGTTTTTCTGAGCCTGGTGGCAGTTTTAGCCAGCTACATGATTCGTCTGGAACTGATCGCCATCTTTCCTACCTATCAGGTATCACTGCTCTGGATGTTGGGCAGCGTGATCCTTGTCAAACCAATCGTCTATTACTTCTTTGGCATCTACCGGCGGCTGTGGCGTTATGCCAGCATTCGCGAGCTGGTTTTGATCATCATGGCCGTAACCACGGCTTCCATGATCGTCTCAGCGATCATGATCACTCTTTTCGCCACGGGCATGTTCGTCGGCTTCCCCAGGTCGGTACTAATCATCGACTGGCTGCTTTCAATCTCATTCGTTGGCGGTCTGCGGTTCCTCTTCCGGCTGGTCGCCGAAACTTCTTCAACGGCTGCCAACAGCGCCAAGAAGAACAAACGTCATAAAAAGGATGTCCTCGTCATCGGTGCAGGTGATGCGGGTGCCATATTTGTGCGGGAGCTGCAGAAGAATCCCCAGCTGAACATGAACCCCATCGGCTTCCTCGATGATGACCCCGCAAAGGTGAACAGCGAGATCCATGGCATCAAAGTGCTGGCTCCCTTATCCCAGATTGACCGGGTCCTTGAAACCCGGCCGGTGGACGAAGTGATCATTGCAATTCCCAGCGCAGGCGGCACAATCCTGCGTCATGTAGCCGATGTCTGCCGCCAGCAGGGTGTGGCCTTCCGGACCATGCCCGGTCTGTATGAACTGCTGGGCGGTGCGGTGAATGTCAGCCGTTTGCGCGAGGTCGATATTTCCGACCTGCTGCGCCGCGAACCGGTCCATATGGATACCACTGCTTTGGGGGAAGTCCTGCGAGGCAAGACCGTGCTGGTTACTGGTGCGGGTGGGTCGATTGGCCGGGAACTCTGCCGGCAGATTGCCCAATCGCAGCCGGCCCGGCTGCTTCTTCTCGGGCATGGCGAAAACAGCATTTATGAAGCCATGCTTGAATTGCGGGATAGCATTCCCAGCCTTGAAATTCAACCCCTAATCGCCGATGTGCGTAATCTTGGCCGACTGAGGATTCTTTTCAAACGTTGGCAGCCTGAGGTGATGTTCCATGCCGCCGCCCATAAGCACGTCCCATTGATGGAGAGCAATATTGAAGAAGCCATCACCAACAACGTTCTGGGGACACGCAACATCGTCACGGCAGCCCTGGAATTTGACGTTCAAAGGCTGGTGATGATCTCAACCGATAAAGCGATCCGCCCCGTCAACGTGATGGGCGCCACCAAGCGGATCGCCGAGATGACCGTGCTCAATGCCGCCCGGACCTATCACAAAGCCTTTACTGTGGTTCGCTTTGGCAATGTTCTGGGCAGCCGGGGGAGCGTCGTCCCCCGCTTCAAACGCCAGATCGCCAAAGGCGGCCCGATCACTATCACCCACCCCGACATGAAACGTTACTTTATGACCATCCCCGAGGCGGTGCATCTTGTGCTGCAGGCTTCAGCGATGAGCCAGGGGGGCGAAGCCTATGTCCTGAACATGGGTGAACAAGTGAAGATTCAGGACCTTGCCGAAGACCTGATCCGGCTATCCGGACTGGAGCCCGGCGAAGACATCGAGATCATTTACACGGGCATCCGTCCCGGCGAGAAACTCAGCGAAGACCTCTGGGACCAGGGTTTTGCCTATTCCCCCACCAAGCACCCGGATATCAACCAGGTGGACAGCGAAGAAGCCCTCAGCGATGAGTCGCTTAATGCCGTAATCGACCAACTGATCACACTGGCCGCAGAAGGCAAACCCGAAGAGATTCTGGATGTCCTCAGCAGTACAATCCCTGGCGCGGCCATTCAGGCTCAGGGCGCGCACCTGGATATGGTAGAATGATGCCCCTTCGCTCTTCATTATTTATAAAAATTACATCTAGAAGGATATGATGACCAAGCTGACCAACGCAGAATGGGGTGCGTTCATTCAGGACTACCCGGATGCTCACCTCCTGCAAACACCAACCTGGGGAGACCTCAAAAGTGATTACGGCTGGAAGCCGGAATACTTCCGGCTGGGGACCCTTGGGGCCTTAGTCCTCTTCAAAAAGCTGCCTTTGGGCTTCAGTGTGGCTTATATTCCCCGCGGTCCGGTGGGCGCGGGCGATTGGCCTGCCTTCTGGGAAGCGGTGGACGATCTCTGCCGGAAGCACAACGCCGTCTTCCTGCGGGTGGAACCTGAAATCTGGGAACCCGTTTCGGAAGATTTTATCCCGATCCACCTGCCCGGCTTCCAACTCGCCAATCAGAATATTCAGCCCCCGCGAACCATCCTGGTTGACCTCAGTGGCACCGAGGAAGACTGGCTGGCTGCAATGAAACCCAAAACCCGCTACAATATCCGCCTGGCAAAACGCAAGGATGTGATCGTCCTGCCCAGCAGTGACATAGCAGCGTTCCACCAACTGATTGAGACCACCGGTGAACGCGATGCCTTCGGGGTCCACAACCTGGAATATTACCAGGCAGCCTATGACTATTTCGCTGCCCAAGATGCCTGCGCCCTGCTGATGGCCAGCTACGAAGGTCACCCTCTGGCTGGATTGATGATCTTTGTGCAGGGGACAACCGCCTGGTATCTCTATGGCGCATCCAACAATCATGAACGCAACCGGATGCCCACCTACCTTTTACAGTGGGAAGCCATGCGCTGGGCCAAAGCCAAAGGTTGCCAGACCTATGACCTTTGGGGAATCCCCGACCAGCCCGAATCCGTTCTTGAATCAAAATTCACTGACCTCTCAGATGGTCTGTGGGGCGTCTACCGATTCAAGCGCGGTTTTGGTGGCGACGTTCGGCGTACGATCGGTACCTGGGACCGGGTTTACAAGCCCTTCATCTACAAGCCCTATCAGATCTATAGCAGCCGGCAGGGGACCTCAGCAGCATGAGTGAACGCACCTGCCGGATGGAAACCGTCGAAGTGGCCCAGGCCAGCAACTGGAATGACCTGATCGCCCACCTGCAAGGCGCACATGCCCTGCAGACCTGGCAATGGGGTCAAGTCAAGGCACAGGTCGGCTGGCAGGCGCATCCCCTGATCTGGAAAGATAAGAGCGGCGCAGTTCACGCCGGCGCGCTGCTCCTGCAGCGCAGCATCCGCTTGGGAGGATTTGCGCTGAAGATGAGCGTGATGTACATTCCCCGCGGACCGATGCTGGATTGGTCCAACACGGATCTGGTCGCCCAGGTTCTGGATGATCTCCAGACCTTCGCTCGCCGCAAAGGCGCGATCTTCCTCAAAATTGACCCGGACCTGCCCCTTGGGTTTGGGGTCCCCGGAAGTGAAGATGAGCAGCCCGCACCGATCGGCTTGGCTTTCAAAGACGACCTAATGCAGCGTGGTTGGATTTTCTCTGATGATCAGATCCAGTACCGTAACACAGTTGTGATTGACCTGCAGGACGATAACGAGGCAATACTCGCCCGGATGAAATCCAAAACCCGCTACAATATCCGCCTGGCAGAAAGGCGGGGGGTAACCATCCGAGTCGGTGGCGTGGAAGACATTGACCTGCTCTACCAGATGTATGCCCATACCTCGATAAGGGATGATTTTCTGATCCGCGGCAAGAACTATTATGCCCTGGTCTGGAAGACCTTCTTTAAGGCCGGTTTGGCTGAGCCTCTGATCGCAGAGGTGGAAGGGGAACCCGTTGGCGCAGTAGTGATCTTCCATTTTGGCGGCACGGCTTGGTATATCTACGGCATGTCGCTGGATGAACACCGCGAGAAGATGTTCACCTACCGCCTGCAGTGGGAAGCCATGCTGCGGGCCAAGGCAGCGGGTTGCACGTTATATGACCTCTGGGGCGCGCCGGATGAATTCACCGAAAGCGACCCAATGTGGGGCGTCTTCCGCTTCAAGGATGGCCTCGGCGGGCAGGTCGTCCGCACCCTGGGCGCTTGGGACTATCCCGTGCGGCCGATCATTTACCGGCTCTACAGCCAGGTTCTCCCCCGCATCCTTGGATGGATGCGCCGCCGGGGAAAGTCGGAAACCAAACAAGGACTAAGCGCATGATTGAGCGACTTCACTTTGCCCACCTGCCCACACCCGTGGAGAAAATGCCCCGGCTGACGGAAGCCCTGAAAGGCCCTCGCCTGCTGGTCAAACGTGACGACCAAACCGGACTGGCCTTTGGCGGCAATAAGACCCGTAAGCTGGAATATCTGCTGGCCGCCGCACAGCGCCAGAGCGCACAGACCCTGATCACCGCTGGTGCGGTCCAGTCCAACCACTGCCGCCAGACTGCTGCGGCAGCAGTTAAATTCGGGATGGACTGCATCCTGGTGCTGTTTGGCGACCCGCCCGATCCCCCGGACGGCAACCATTTCCTCTTTCACCTTCTGGGTGCGGAATTGGCCTTCACCGAACGGGACAATCTTGAAACCCGACTGGCGGAGGTCTTTGAGCAAGCCGATGCCGAAGGCCGCCAACCCTATCTGATCCCCTATGGCGGCTCCAACCCCATCGGCGCCAGCGGCTACGTGAACGCCATGCTGGAACTGGCCGAACAGGACTGCCAGCCGGATTGGATCGTATTCCCCAGTTCTTCCGGCGGCACCCAGGCCGGGATGCTGGTTGGCGCGGCTATGAGCGGCTTTGCGGGCAAGATCCTCGGGATCAGCGTGGATGAACCCGCCGAAGTGCTGCGGCCGCGGGTGGCCAACCTGGCGAATGAAACGGCCGAATTTCTCGGGGAGTCATGTCAGTTCACATCCGAGGACGTGCTGGTCAATGACGCCTACACCGGCGAGGGCTATGCCATCCTGGGTGAACCGGAAATTGAAGCCGTGAGACTCTTTGCAGAACGGGAAGCGCTGCTGCTCGATCCGGTCTACACCGGGCGGGCCGCCGCGGGCCTGATTGACCTGATTCGCCATGGGTATTTCCCCAAGTCCGACACCGTCCTTTTCTGGCACACCGGCGGCACCCCCACCCTTTTTGCGAGTATATATCAGGGGCGATTAATAAGCTAAGCCGTCGGTCACGTGCCGCACAGCGCATGTGACAACATAAAGAGATTGCTTCGCTTCGCCCCATCAAGGGGCTCGCAATGACAAGTAATTTATCGTTTCCCATTCTGATATCATGCTTATCCTGCATATTTCCAGACAAATATCTCTTCTAGAGATAACACATTCACCTGCTTGATATTATGGTGTAATATATTTATAAAGACAGCCTTGGTTTTTATAAAACCCCGACCCATATTAACCACTAAACATACGAAGAGCAGGTCGTTCTCATGGAAAAATTTGTTTTTGGGCCCGTTCCCTCTCGACGATTAGGCCAGTCACTCGGCATTGACCCAGTCCCCTTAAAGACATGCAATTGGAACTGCGTCTATTGCCAGTTAGGTCGTACCAGGTCTTTTGCCACTCAAAGGGAAGCCTATATCAATCAGGAAGAGATTCTTCACCAGACAAAATCCGCCCTGCAAAACCATGCGCCGGGTGAAATTGACTGGGTTACATTTATTGGCTCTGGCGAGACCTGTCTTCATTCCGATCTTGGCACGATGATTCGTGCTGTTAAAGATTTGACCGCTCTGCCAGTAGCCGTCATCACCAATGGTTCGCTCCTGTCCCTGCCTGAAGTTCGGGAGGAACTTCTCCCTGCGGATGCTGTGTTGCCAACACTGGATGCCGGGAATGCCGAAACATTTAAAGCAATCAACCGGCCTGATCACTCTTTGACTTTTCAGCGCCATCTCGAAGGATTGATCCAGTTCCGGAAAGTCTATAAAAACCAATTGTGGGTTGAGGTCATGCTTATCGCTGGGTTGAATGATCATGAAGAACAACTTAGGGATATTGCAAAGTCCCTGGATCGAATCCATCCTGATGAGATCCATATTCTTCAACCTACCCGACCACCTGCTGAAACCTGGGTCCACCCGCCCGACGGAGGTGCACTCAAACTGGCCCAAACTATCCTTGGGAAGACTTCCAAAACGATCCTTCCGGCACAAGGCGTATTTGATCTCGATAACAATGAGGGGGATTTGGTCAATGCTATCGTTGGAATCATCACCAGGCACCCCATGAAAGAGTCAGAGCTATTAGAAGCCCTGAGCCAATGGCCTTCAACTGACATTGCTGAGACACTGGAAGCCCTACGGTTAAGTGGAAAAGCCCAGGTCGTTCTCCGTTACGACACCAGATTTTGGAGTGCCTACGGCACTCATTTTCCATTAGATAAATCTGATCAATAACTCCTTAAACATAACGCAGCGACGCTAGAAATTACGTCGCTGCGTTCTCTTTAATTATTTACTGATATTTACAGCCCAGCCGCGTCCCGCAGCAGGTCTGCCTTGTTGGTCTTCTCCCAGGTCAAATCCAGGTCATCCCGGCCAAAGTGGCCGTAGGAAGCCAGCTGCTGGTAGATCGGGCGGCGCAGGTCAAGATCACGGATGATCGCACCGGGGCGCAGGTCAAAGAATTCGTTGATCAATTCAGCGATCCGGGAATCATCAATCTTGCCGGTACCGAAGGTTTCGACATTGACCGACAGTGGGTGCGCCACACCAATGGCATAAGCCACCTGCACTTCACAGCGGTCTGCCAGACCAGCGGCGACCACATTCTTAGCCACCCAGCGGGCAGCGTAAGCGCCGGAGCGGTCCACCTTCGTCGGGTCTTTCCCGCTGAACGCACCACCGCCATGCCGGCCCATGCCGCCATAAGTATCCACGATGATCTTGCGGCCGGTCACACCGGCATCACCCATCGGGCCGCCGGTGACGAAACGACCGGTCGGGTTGACGTAAACCAAGAGATCATCATCAATCAATTCAGCGGGAAGCACGGGTTTGATGATCTCCTCAATCACACCCTCACGGATCTGATCGTGGGTGACATCGGGATCATGCTGGGTGCTGATGAGAACGGTATGGATCCGTTTCGGTTTGCCATATTCATATTCCACCGTCACCTGGCTCTTGCCGTCGGGACGGAGGAAGGTGAGGTCATTCGCCCGGCGCGCTTCCGCCAGTCGGCGGGTGAGCTTGTGGGCATAGTAGATCGGCATCGGCATCAGGACTTCGGTCTCATTGCAAGCATAACCGAACATCATGCCCTGGTCGCCAGCGCCAACTTCTTCGATATCCTCTTCTTCGCTCATCTCGCCGGATTTGAACTCGCTGGCCTTATCCACACCGAGGGCAATATCGGGGGATTGGTTTGCCAGGGCGATCATCACACCGCAGGTGTTGCCATCAAAGCCCTTTTCAGAGCTGTCATAGCCAATGCCTGTCACGACTTTCCGGACCAGTTCGTCAAAATTAGCAAAGCCGGTGGTCGTGATCTCGCCGAGGGCCATGATGAACCCGGTCTTGGTGGCGCATTCACAGGCCACCCGGGAATATTTATCCTGGGCAATCAGAGCATCCAGCACTGCATCGCTGACCTGGTCACAGACCTTGTCAGGATGGCCTTCTGTGACCGATTCCGAGGTGAATAGATATTTTGGTAAATTCATAAATGTCAACGTCATTGGTGAGAACCTCCATGTCTCATTAAAGATTAGCGCCCCATCTGGCTCGTGCGAGAGGGGCGTAAAATGAAACATCAGCTTGCCTCTCATCTTCCAGAAATCGCTCTGCCGGATTTGGCACCATGAAAGTTTTGCTTTCTGGTTGCCGAGGTATCAAAGGGCCGGTCCCTCCACCTCTCTGGATAAGAGTGCCGCATAGGGCTATTCAATTTGTTGAACGGATGCATTATAACACCAAAAAGGAAAAATGCAAATATTAGTGGATGAAGTTTATAGTGATTATCTGTATTCCATCCTGGATACATAGGTCACGTGCCGCGCCACGCACGTGACAAGATATTCCAAAATCAAAAATGAGATTGCCACGTCAGCACCGTTGGTGCCTCCTCGCAATGACAAGATTCATTTGTCATTGCGAGCCTTAACAGGGCGACGTTGTCCCCGAAGCGGAGCGGAGCGGGAAGCAATCTCACATTATCAGATGTTAATTCAGACCCAACAGTCTATTCATCCCCCCGATTCGCATACCGGTAGGCCATCAGATCCCAGCGCAGCTCAAAGCGGGCATCCTCACTCAATTGGTGCAGGTCCAGCAGTCCCTCGGCGATCTGCCGCAGGGTGTAGACTGCCAAGCTATCATCGGTGACCTGCCCGTCGGCATCAAACCCGGCATGCTCCTCAATCAGCTCACCCAGCTCATCATAGACCGCCTGCACAGCGTCCATATTCTCCAGGAAGGTATCCAGAATGGCCCGCAGTTCCGCCGGATCTTCACCCGCCTCGGTCAGGGTCTCAATCCGCTTTTCCAGCCGCTCAACAACCTCATCCGCATTGTTAATCCGGTCGCCAGCCCGCTCATGCCTGTCGAGCATCTCGGTATACAGACCCTCCAGACCCTTAGGTTCCTCACCCGTCCTGCCTTCTTTCAGCTGGGGACCCTCCGCCTGGGCTGCTACGGTCCCATTCGGAATCGCCAACATCACCACAGCGGCAATCATTGCCAGAGACAACAAAACCTTACTTAGCTTTTTCATTTCATTACTCCTTCTGTCAGGATAGAGAACATTTAGATGCTCCCATCATAAAACCCGCTCGTAAAGCGGGTTTTGTGATCCTGTAAAAGGTGTGTAAATTAAAATTGGGATGCCACACCTCCCAATTTCCTATTTTTTTAATTTCCCGATACCTAATACCGATTAATCAATGCCATATTCTAATTTCCCATTCACTTATCCCCATTCACAATCCCTCACATCCCATCGCCCGGCACAGTATAGGCTTTGCCCGACCCCTCCAGCAGCCGCGGGTTCACCCGTCCCATCCACTTTTCGGGCAAATGCAGCTTCTGGAACCCGCCATATTCCTCATAAAGTTCGTGAGCATCTCGGGTGGCCAGCATCGTCCAGCGCACGCCCTCCTGATCCAGCACCTCCAGGATCACCTCGGTCAGCCACTTGCCCAGCCCCTGCCCCTGATATTTCTCCAAAACAAAAACATCACAGAGGTAGGCAAAGATCGTGTAATCTGTGACCGCCCGCGCAAAGCCCACCTGCCAGCCCTTGTGATAAATCCCGAAACAGAGCGAGTTGGCAATCGCTTTCTCGGTCGTGGCGAGCGACCGTCCGGTGGTCCAATAGGCCTCGTTGGTCAGGTAGCGATGGATCACATCAACCTGGAGCCGGTCCTTGTCAGTACTGATGGTAAATTGACCTCGTTGGAATTCCATCTTCTCCTCTCCTTCCTGCTCATTTCTTCTGGTCCGGGTGGATGCGGCTCATCCATTTCCCGGGCACTTCAAGGGGGCTATAGTCCCCATAATATTCATATAATCCGTGAGCGTCACGGGTGGCCAGCAGCGTACGTTTGATGCCCATCCGGTCGGTATAGTGGGCAGCCGCTTCCACCAGCCACTTGCCCAACCCCTGCCCGCGCTGGGCGGGGTCCACAAACACATCACACAACCAGGCAAAAGTCGCCTGGTCGGTGACCAATCGCGCAAAGGCCACCTGCTCACCCTGATGATAAATTCCCAAACAGACCGACGTGTGAATCGAAGTCTCGATGACCTCCGTTGGCCGGCCCTTCGCCCAATAGGACTGTTGGGCCAGATAATCCACCACGCGGTCCAGCTGCAGCCGATCCTTGTCAAAACTGAGCAGGTATTCCCCGCGCTGTTCTTCCTCAAAACCCGCTTCCGGCAGGTAGGGGCGCTCCGGGTCAAAGTCCGCGGGCAGCGGCTCGATCAGGTCCCGGATGCGGACACCCTCCTGATAGCTGAAATGGTAATGGAGGGGTTCGCCGCCAGACAGCACCTTCGGCAGGAAGATATGGATGTTATCCACCACTTCCGGCGCGGTGCAGGCCCATTCCCGGCTCACCCAGGCCAGTTCGCCCTCATGATTGCTCACGAATTCCCGATGCGGCACCTCCACAGTAAAAATCGCTATCCCACCGGGTGGGATCTCGAAGCCATCCCAGGTGAGCAGCCCGGCGAACTGCGGGTCGCCGACACGGTAACCGGTCTCCTCCGCCACCTCGCGGATCACGGCCTTTCGGGCCGTCTCGCCCGGTTCGATATGCCCACCCACGCCGTTCCACAGCCCCTGATTGGGCGGAAACTTGCGATGCAGCATCAGAACGTCCTCACCGTTTAGCAGGAAACAGAGGGTGAATGCGGGGTTGAGGATCATACCAAGGCCTCCAGTAAATCTGCGGGGTCGGCTGTAGTGATCTCCAGTGAGTCCATCCTGTTCCAGGCGGTAAATTGGGTCAGGGTTTGCTTCAGGCCGGCCCCCAATTCATCGTCCAGCGTCACACCCGGCTCCAGGTAGATCGCCCTGACCTCCATTCGTTTCTGTTTACGATGTGCCTTGGGGTCCAGCCGGCCCACCAACCGTCCCTGGTGCAGGATCGGCAGGCAGAAAAAGCCGAATTGGCGGTCTTTGGCCGGCGTGTATGATTCCAGCCGGTAATCAAAATTGAATAATTCCAGGGCCCGGTCCCGATCTGAGATCAGTGGGTCAAAGGGCGAGAGCAGGGTTGTGTAAGTTGGGGTCAAGGCCCCGGCGGCAGCTTGCTCAGCCAACGTCAGGTTATCCGGATAGATATAGACCGGCTGGTCCCAGCCCGCCACCGCCGCCTGGTGCAGCCGTCCTTCCTCGGCCAGCTTATCCAGCCGCTGGGCCATCCCGGTCTTTAGGAGGTAATAGTAATTCGCCACCCAATCCGCCCGGCCAACGCCCAAAGCGCGCACCGCTTTCAGCGCTAGTTCGTCGCGGACTGTTTCAAAGTCCTGCGCATCAGCATCATCCCAATCAGGCAGTACCCGCTCACGCAGGTCATAATAGCGGCGAAAATTTTCCCGCTTCGAGACCATCAGTTCCCCAGTGACCACCAACCGGTCAAGGGCGAGCCGTTCGTGTTTGACGCCGCCCCATCCCGTCTCGATCCGCTCCGAATCAAAATCCATTGAACTCAGTGGCCCGTTCTCGCGCACGGCTTCCAACACCCGCGCCAGCAGCTCGGGATGCTTCTCAGCCCACCCGCGCCAATAGCGGCCAACGCGCTTATCATGCAGGCCCCGGCCGCGGAAGGTCGGATAATATTCAATTGGCAAATAGCAGAGAGCATGGGCAAAATATTCAAAAAGCTGCCCCTCGGCGTGAAGCTCATCCAGCCATTCGGGGCGATAATCCCCCAGGCGGCTCCACAGCACGAGGTTCTGGCTGCGCTGCACGACCTGGATCGTGTCAATCTGCAGGTAGCCCATCTGGCGGATGGCTGACAGAAGGTCAGCCTTGGCGGCAGTGGCGGTCGGGGGGGTCAGCAGGCCCTGCGCGGCGAGCATCGCCCGGCGCACAGCCTCGGGGGTCAGTTGGATCAAGCGTTTCACTCCTCAGTGTCGGTCATTAGCAGCGCTGCGGCCAGCGGCCGACAGCAGGGCTTCACCCAGCGCACGGGCCTCGGCGGGCGTCAGGAAGAGATGGGTCTTCCCGGCGCGCAGGATTTTCTCCCCCGGCGGGCAGCTTTCAACCACCGTCAGGCAGATATTATCCTCCAGGTCCTGGTCTTCACATTCATAGAAAATATCAATTTGAAGGGTTTTATCGAGCAAATGAATGGTCATGGTGAGCAACCTCCATCGGGATGCATTCGTTTTGCTATTACCGAATCATATCATTAATCAAGACCGTAAAGCGAGGTTGGGGGCTTGAAAAAAGGCCCATTTTTCGGAATAAATTGAAGAAATCCACCTCAAAATCGCCATTTTGACGCCAAAAATCCATTCTGATAGTTTCTGAGAGTCACTATTCAGTAGACTCGGGTTTACTATCAGTAAAAAACTGCCGCATCGATCAACCAGCGGCTTGTAAGGAGTTGAAACATGGAAGTTCCACGCCATTGGCGATTAAAGAAACAACGTTACGCACTGGTGGGCGAAGTCTGCCCCCACTGCGATGCCAAGATCTTCCCCCCGCGCGATGTCTGCCCGGAATGCGGCGGCGAGGCCAAGACGGCCTATGCCTTCAGCGGCAAGGGTGAGGTCTATTCCTTCACCAGGATGGGCAATGCCCCGGCCGGCTTTGAAGCCCAGTCCCCCTACACCGTGGCACTGATCAAGCTGGATGAAGGCCCAATCGTCACCGCCCAGCTGACGGACCTCGGCAAGGAAAAAGTCGAAATCGGCATGCCGGTGGAAATGGTCACCCGCAAACTCCGCTCCGACGGCGATGAGCGCGGAATGCTGGTCTATGGGTATAAGTTCCGTCCGGTGATGAGCGCGTAGTAGGAAAAGAGAAGTTGAGATGTAAACCGCTCTCCAGTTGGAGGGCGGTTTTTTATTTTATATCCTTCTCAGCTTGGGCTGTTGACTCCATCAGTTATCGATTGATTATATTAGTGGGATTCCTCGCGGGGCACAATTTTAAGTGGACAGGGCGGGATTGCATGTAAATGATAAATAAGCGATAATTCAGTATATTTTCTTGAATTAATCAAAAACAATTACACGGAACGCGAGTCTGGATAACAGAAATTAGGTATGTGTTCGGTATCTGATTTATACCGACCATCCAAGAAACAACTTAGGAGAAAAAAATGAACGAAACAGAAATCCTACACTTACTCAACAATGGAGTTCAGGATGAATTGATTACCCTGCCTGGCATCGGCCCAGCTCTGGCAAATCGCTTGATTGCAGCGCGCCCCTACGACTCACTCGAAACGGTGCAGTCTGTTAATGGAATCAGCGCCAGTTTGCTGAAGCGGCTTTCTGATGTCGCGTCAGAACCAGAGGCTCAACCTTCTGTTCAGGCCTCAGACAAACCGAACCCTGAACCGCAAACCGTGGACGAAGCCCCGGCTGAATCCCGCTTGACCGACATTAAAGAGCGGATCGAAGAAGGAGGCCGGAGCATCAAAAAGGGCCTTTCAGGGTTAGGAGAAACCGTTAAAAAGCAGGGACAAACCGCCCGGCAAACCGTGGAAACGCTGCCCCAAAAATTTGAAGAAGCCTCCAAATCTCGCGGCTCGCTGTGGACGATTCTGATCAGCAGTGCCATAACCGCTTTGGTCACCATCCTTCTCACACTCGCCGTTTTGGGCGGCATCAATGGCAGCCTGAAATTTGCCACCAGCGCACAGGTTCAAACGATGCAGCGTGAAGCCAGCCAACTATCAGCCCAGGCGGATACGCTCCAGCAAGACCTGGACGACCTGCGCGGGCGGGTGGACATGCTCGAAGGGTTGGGAGATCGCACAGTGGAATTGGAGAAATCCCTACAGCAACTCGCCACCGACCTTGAAACTACCAGCCAGCAACTGACCGACATTCAAACCGAGGTGACCGCGCTGGATGAAAAAGTCGCCTTACAGGAGGAACGCACCCAGCGTTTTGAAACCTTCTTGATAGACCTGCAAACAATGCTGGGCAACCTGTTTACGCCGCAAGGAGATAGCCAATGAACACCGAACTGAAATCGACCTCTTCCTTCTGGTCTCGCCTGGGACGAGGCTTTGTTAAAATCCTGCGGATCCTGTTGATTTTGGCAATCATCGCTGGGCTCGCGGCTGCCATTTACTACGGCACACCTTACCTCTACGAGAAATTCATCCTGCCAGTGGAGACCAACACCGCCCGCCTGAATGAAGTCGAAAACAAGCAGGCTACCGATGTGGAGCAACTAACTGACCAGATCGCAGACCTGAAAACCCGCTTGGCCGACCTGGAAACCCGCCAGACTGCAAGCGCCCAGGCCCTGGCCGAAGCACAGGGACAGATTACAGCGATGGAAACTGCCGTGCAGTCTCACAGTGAAACCCTCAAACAACTGGAGGCCATGCAAACCGCGCTGGATACGCTGTCTGCCACCTCCGCCATACACGAATCGCTCCTGGTAGGAGAGAACTCTGCTCTGGCTGGTTTACAACGTCAAATCACGTTGAGCCGCTCTATCGAGTTGCTTTCCCGAGCCCGCCTGTATCTCTATGAGAGCAACTTCGGGTTGGCACGACAGGACGTGCTAGCCGCGCGTGATTTGCTTCTCATATTACAAAAAGATACGCCAGTTGATGAAATTGTTAACTTGCAAGGCATCATCACCCGGCTTGACATGGCGTTGGGCAACCTGCCCACCTTCCCGGTAATCGCCGTGGACGATGTGGACATCGCCTGGCAGTTGCTGGTCTATGGCCTGTCCGATCTCCCGACATCCACATTCACGCCCGATCTGGTCACCGAGACTCCCCTTCCCACTGTGGAAATAACCCCCACCACAACTCCATAATTTTCTCTTAAATAAACCAAACTAAAAAGGAACAAAATGATAACACCTGAACCAAACCAAACTACTCCATCAGAAATTGAATCTGAACAGCCCGAAA
>Ga0209121_10000480_pt1 | contig 42135 bp, 37 predicted proteins | sample Cruoilmetagenom3_FD_187292 | JGI IMG/M metagenome (GOLD analysis project Ga0209121, IMG submission 187292) | Oil polluted marine microbial communities from Coal Oil Point, Santa Barbara, California, USA - Sample 3 (SPAdes) (version 2) | ecosystem: Environmental > Aquatic > Marine > Oil seeps ... | reverse complement strand
ACTTTCGAAGTGCTGAGTAGCTGACTGGAATTCATAATTCATGATTATCGTGTGGACTCCATTGCCACAACGGAGATAGATCATTCAAAGGTTGTTGCTTGCTGTAATATCAATTGGATAGCAGGCGTGTTTGGCAACAGTACAGCCCCACCATCTGGGGTTGTCCAGCTTGTGGTTTCATTTGTTCCAATTGTGAATCGCCTGACATCCGTGCTGCTATCAAAACCCATGCCTAATTTTGTCAGGGGTAATAATTGATCGGGTGGAATATTACTTTCAACCTCTGATTCATACAGCCTGGTCAGTTCAGGAATTTTCAAAACACCTGAAGGGCTGATTATCTTATCAAAAACTGCCTTAACAACCTCCTGAGTGCGCCGCATCCGATCAAAATCGCTTGAATTATAACGGGCGCGAACATACCACAACGCCCAGGCGCTGTCCATTGTCACTGTCCCAGGGCTTACTTCGCACCAGCCATCAGGATCAAGTTGTGTATCACAGGCATCTCCTGTGTAGGCATCTGTAGTAATCTCAATGCCGCCCAAGACATCAATTACCTGCAGGAACCCTTCCATATCAATCATGGCATATTGTGTCGGGTAAATACCAAAATTTGTTTGCATGGTATTGGCAAGCAGCGGAAATCCTCCCAACTGCATAGCGGTGTTTATTCTGCCTTCGCCATATCCTGGAATGGAAACCCATAAATCTCGGGGGAAGGAAACCAGGCTAGCCTTCCCCGATCCCTGATCTACAACGACCAATATGATGATATCCGTTCTGAAACCTGCTTGCGGGCGAAAATCTGATCCTAAAATCATACGTGACCGGACTCCCTCAGTTAAATCTACATCAGTCACACCGGGATTGGGTTCAGGTTTGGGACCAAGTTGTTCGACAAGGCTCGCTTGCGCATCAATTAATTGGAAAAATGGCAGCTGCGACCGAAATACCGTTGCGCCTAAGTAGATCAGGCTAATAGCCAACAACAAAACAACGAATAAGAAGCTGAGTAATGTAAACTGTCTTCGTTTTTTATTTTTATTCATTTTCATGGTTCATCTCCATCAACGCGCTTTGATATCACGCGTTTGATCAAGCTGTATTTATACCTTATTCTATTCATTCTGCCGTGAGAATGATAGATATCAACAATATATTTTATCGTTATATAGAAATAATTATATAATATTGATGATTTCCATACAGGCTGGATGATACATGAATTATTAGAAAAGACAAATCCGTGGGGGCACTCTGCCTGGCAGATCATTCATAACATCTACCGGCTTTCGAATAAAATCAACACGAGATCATTCACGTTGGTCCCGGTAGCACCGGACTTGATCAATCCGCCCGATTGCTTGAAAAAGTGATAGGAATCGTTATTCTCTATATAATTCTTCAATTCAATTTTTTCTTTAGTTACGGATTCAGAAAAAACAAGATGATCAACCACTGCACCAGCAGCATCTGTAGGACCATCTTCACCATCTGTCGCCACTGAAATGAAAAGAACACCAGGCAGATTTTTCATTTTTTCAACCATATGAAGGGCCAGGTCCTGGTTTCTACCGCCCAACCCGTCACCCTTTATTTCCACAGTAGTTTCCCCGCCTAAAATCAAACAACCTGGGCTTTGCGCGGGTTCTCCATGCGCTTTGATACTTTCGATCAAGCCGCCAAGATATTCTGAAACATGTTCAGTACGACCGGTAAGATGTGTGGATATAATTATGCTCCTGTAGCCAAGGATTTCAGCTTCATCAGATGCTGCACGCGCTGCTTTGTTATTCGTTCCAACCAGATGATTCCTGACGTTTGCAATGTCGATATCTCCAGGTTTAATTGTTTCTTGCACTTCCTGATTGATCCCATCTTTTAAATGTTGGATAATCGATCCGGGCATGCGATCAAGGAGATCGTATTTATCTAAGACCTGCATCGCACCCTGGAAAGTGGTTGGGTCAGGAACAGTCGGTCCAGAGGCGATCATGTCCAGGCGGTCACCAATCACATCCGACAAGATCAATGTCTCTACCCGGGCAGGATGCAGCCATCGCAGCAGGCCACCGCCTTTGACTGTGTCTAAATGTTTGCGAAGGGTATTAATCTCTTGTATTGAAGCACCACATGCCAGTAATAATTCAGTCATGCACTTAAGGTTTTCAAGCGTCACCCCCTCAACTGGCCTCGTAAATAAAGCCGAACCTCCCCCAGATATTAGAACAAACACAAGGTCATTTTCTGTAAACGCCGGTAAACCATTCAACAATTTCAAAGTGGAATGGATTGAATCTATCGTGGGTATGGGATGACCTCCCAATAGAACATTAAAATTTTTATTCTTACGCCCATACGCTAGGAAACGCTGATCTTTTGTGATCACAACAGCAGATTCTATGTTTTCTCCTAACATCGTCGTGACAGATTCTGCCATTGGAACGGCCGCTTTTCCAAAACCAAGGATAAAAATGCGATCAAATGCGTCTTTGTTGACATCGTGCCCATTGATCGACACAACCTGATCCTTTACCTTGATCGCATCATTCACGCATTGATAGGGATTGACAGCATTGATGGCGGCTGCCATTATTTTACATGCATCTTCTCCCAACTTTCCGTTACGATTAATAACCTTATTTCTAAATAAATCCGGAGAGATGGACCAGATGCTGCTGATTCTCACGATAAACCTCAATAATTTGAATGAGAATTGTCACAATTAGAATCCTACATCTGAATTATAAGGTACAATAGCCGTTGGTGAATCGTTGAATAGACAACACCAAAGTAATTTTAATTAATAAATGCTTAGGAGGAAGATGTGGATGATGTATTAACTGGTCTTCTGAGGCCAAAAGGGATTGCCATCATTGGTGCCTCAACCACGCCCGGTAAAATTGGACATACAGTTGTTAAGAATCTCATCGAAAGTGAGTATCAGGACGGGATTTACCCCGTCAATCCATCAGCTGATGAGATTTTAGGTTTAAAAGTCTATAAGTCCGTATTGGATATTCCGGATCGAGTAGATGCCGCTGTGATTACCGTACCGGCTAAATTCGTAATGGGAGTCACTAAAGAATGCGGCGAAAAAGGGATCAAAGGACTGATTGTCATTACATCAGGCTTCAGTGAGGTCGGTGATGTAAAATTGGAGAAAGACATTGTAAAGCTTGCCAATAACTATGGGATGCGTGTCTTGGGACCAAATGTTGTTGGGACTCTTTCAAACTCAGATAGTTTGAATGCATCCTTTGCGCCATTCTTACCGCTTAATGGTAATGCCTCGCTTGTATCGCAAAGCGGCGCACTGCTCATCGCGATTGATGCAATTACATACACCCGCCGAATCGGTTTTGACAAACTGGTTTCGATTGGCAATACGTCAGATGTCAATTTTGCTGACATGGTTGACTGGCTGGATGAAGATGAGAACACAAAATGCATTTCACTGTATATTGAAGGCTTACGGGATGGCCGCCGGTTCATTGATGAAAGCGCCAAAGCTAAAAAGCCAATTGTTGTGTTAAAAGCTGGTGTTTCTGAACATGGTGCTGTTGCTGCTGCCTCCCACACAGGCTCCTTGGCAGGATCTCAAAAAGTCTACGGAGCAGCCTTTCAACAAGCAGGAGCAATTCAAGCAACAGACCTTAGCGACCTGTTTGACTGCACCTTAGCCCTATCACTGGAACCCCCCATGAAAGGCGATAACCTGCTGGTGATCACCAACGGCGGTGGCGTTGGCGTATTGGCCACAGACTCCGCAGAAAAAGAAGGCATTTCGCTCAAGTTTGCACCTGGATCCGTTCAAGAAGAACTGAAAAAACACATGCCTTCCTTTGGATCAGCCAAGAACCCTGTCGATCTAACTGGAATGGCTGGGAATGATTGGTATCACGACACAACAAAATTTTCCTTTGCCCATGATTGGGTTGACGGACTAGTGGTATTGTATTGTGAAACTGCCATAACCAATCCATTGGAGATCGCACAATCTATCCACACAGCGGTCAAAGAAACTGGTATTACCGACAAGCCGATCACAGTTTCCTTTGTGGGAGGTGAAAGATCTGATAAAGCCATGCAGTGGCTTGTGGAGAATGGTATTCCTGCCTACAATGCACCGGATCTGGCTGTTAGAGCAATGGGAACCTTGCGCGAGTATGCCCGATTACAATCCATGAAAGCTGAACCCATCAAGGAGATTCATGATATTGATCGGGAGAAAGCACATGAAATCATTAGTAAAGCGCGTGCAGACAATCGAACGGGGTTGACCGAGATTGAGTCGAAGGAAATCTTTAAAGCATATGGCTTGCCCGTGGTAAAAACCACTCTCGCGAAATCGGAAGACGAAGCTGTATCCCTGGCTGAAGAGATTGGATACCCCGTTGTTCTGAAAATCGTCTCACCTGATATTTTGCATAAATCTGATGCTGGTGGCGTCAAAGTCAATATGCAAAATGAATCTGATGTAAGGGAAGCCTACCAAAACATTCTCAAAAATGCTAAGAATTATAAGGCTGATGCCAGCATACACGGCATCGTCGTTCAGGATATGGCACCCTGGGGGACTGAAACCATCATCGGTTCGGTCAACGATCCAACATTCGGTGCGACAGCCATGTTTGGTCTTGGCGGCATTTTTGTAGAGGTTCTCAAGGATGTCACCTTCCGAGTAGCGCCAATCTCTGAAAAAGAAGCCTCAGTGATGCTCGATGAGATTAAGGGTGCACCTATTTTGGATGGTGTACGTGGTGAAGCACCGAGCGACAAAAAAGCCCTTGCCGTTGTCCTTTCATCCTATGCTTACATGATCAGTGACCTGGTAGATGAGGTGGCGGAATCAGATGCTAATCCTGTCCTAGTTTATGAACAAGGGAAAGGTGTCAAGATTGTCGATGCCAGAATCATCTTGAAGAAATAATAGCAAAATCCAATCCTGACAATAGGAGCCACTGTACTGAGCATGTACAGTGGCTTTTTGCCTGTAATCTTCATTTGTATTGTTTAGGTGTTATTCGTTATAGTATAAGTGATGTAGAATTAAAGGAAGTATGAGATGATGGAGGTTTGAATATTATGAAAAATTTTATAATAGATATGGACGGCGTTCTAATTCAGGGTAATAGCCTTATCCCTGGTGCTGATAAATTCATCAAAACATTAATCAGTCAGAAGAGAAAGTTCTTGCTGCTTACCAATAATCCAGTGTACACACCCCGTGATTTGGCTCATAAACTCCAGGCAATTGGCCTGAATATTCAGGAAAATCAAATATTCACTTCTGCTCTAGCAACTGCTTCATTTTTACATCGCCAGCGCCCTGATGGAAAAGCCTTTGTCCTGGGTGAAAGTGGACTTACTGAAGCAATCCATGACATCGGTTATGTAATAACAGACATTGAACCGGATTATGTGGTTCTCGGTGAGACGTTTGCCTATAACTTCCAGGCAATTAAGAAAGCCATTCGCCTGATACATGAAAAAGGGGCGCGTTTTCTCGCAACGAACCCTGACCCATCAGGACCAAGTGAAGGCGGTATTGTCCCTGCCTGTGGGGCTATGGCAGCGCTAATAAAAGAAGCTAGCGGAATTTCACCTTTTTTTGTAGGAAAACCTAACGCCTTAATGATGCGTACCGCGCTGAACTACCTTGATGCACACTCAGAAAATACCGTAATGATTGGGGATCGTATGGATACTGATATCGTCGCTGGCGTGACCAGCGGCATGGAAACAATCCTGGTTCTCAGTGGCGTGACAAAAGAAGAAAACATTGACAAGTTTCCATATTTGCCTTCCCATATCAAAAAATCTGTCGCTGATATCAATCCTAAGGATTATGACGATTGACTTTGTGCAGATAATCTATATAATTCAATATTATGACAATTAAGACCTTTTCACGCAGGAATTTCCTCAAACTAGCTGGACTGAGCCTGAGCAGCCTCGCATTCAATCCATTATCTACAAAGAATGCCACACCCCAGCGACGTCGGTTGATGCGTGTGGCAAAAATTGCCAAGGATGGTGAGAAGACATCAGTTAGCGTTCACAAGGAGCCAAACGAGGAAAGCACAATCCTTTACCAGCGATATAAAGATGAGCTGGTAAATGTTTATGGTGAAATAGAATCAGAAGCCGGACCCGAATATAATCCTATCTGGTACAGAGTCTGGGGTGGATATGTTCATCGGGCATATTTACAGGAAGTAGACCACATCCTGAACAGAGTGGTGAACTCTATCAAAGGAGATCGCCAGCTGGGGGAAGTCACTGTCCCTTACACCAATTCTCTACTGTACTCATCGTTAACCGGGTGGGAACCTGTTTATCGTCTTTATTTTCAAACAACCCATTGGGTAACCGATATCATCACCGGACCAGACGGAAAAGCATGGTACCAGTTAGAAGACGAATTAGATCGCTTGAATTACGCTATCCCTGCTGAACACATACGCATCCTGGATGACGCTGAATTCGCGCCCCTTTCACCTGAAGTACCGGTTAGTGAAAAGCGCATTGAGATCTCCATCTCCCGTCAAGAGTTAACTGCATTTGAAGGAGACAGAGTTGTACTCAAAACAAAAATTGCCAGCGGAGTGTTAACCTCACAAAAACAAACCCCGGTTGGCGAATTTCGTGTCAAGTCCACCTACCCTTCAAAACATATGGGGGGCACAACCCGCAACGATATTGACGCATATGTCCTGCCCGGCGTCCCCTGGAACTGTTTCTTTACAGAGGGAATCGCTACCCATGGAACCTACTGGCATAACAACTTCGGAACTCCTCAGTCCAGCGGATGCGTCAATATGCGAGACCACGAAGCTAAATTTTTATTCCGCTGGGTTACACCTGTTGGCGAGGCGCACGATATATATAAAACCGGATTCGGAACCCGCGTCACTGTCCTTTGATCATACAAACTGCATGAACGCCTGATTAGCGACCATAACCCCCCTCTTGGTCAATCTTAATCTGCTCTTTGTTTTATCCGTCCATGCCACTAAACCATATTTTTGGAGCGTTTCAATCTCTGCATTAAAGACTGATGCCATCGAAAGATGATAGTTTTCCTCAAACCGCTGGCAAGTAACGCCCTCATTCACCAACCTCAGACCTAACATCATAAAATCTTTCATTTGTGTCGCTGGCTCAACTTTTATGAGGTTTATTGTAGCTGCTGCTGCAGGAAATTCTCCACGATCATGATCCTTTGACGATAACCGCTGAATATAATCATCAAGCACTGGTGTATTTTCGGTTCGAAAACCATCAATGTATCCATGAGCGCCCAAGCCTAGGCCGAAATAGGATTGATTTCGCCAATATTGAAGGTTATGCCGGCTGCGGTAATCTTTGTTAGGAGAATTTTTTGCCCAATTTGATATTTCATACTGTTCATACCCGTTGTCGGCAAGCGTTTTTATCGCAAACGCATACATATCCCCCTCAATATCCTGGTCCTGTAAGGCAATGAGACCTTTCTGATGCCATGAAAATAATTCGGTTCCTGGTTCAACGATCAGGGAGTAAAGCGAAAAATGCTCAGGCTGGAGTGATAAGGCTTGTATAAGCACATTTTTCCAATTTTCCAGATTTTGCCAGGGCAGCCCAAAGATCAAATCCAGGTTGAGATTGTCAAAACCTGCTTTACGAGCTTCATAAATGCTATCTAATACATCACCAACCGTGTGAATGCGATCAAGGCGAGCCAAATCGAAAGGGTTTGTGGATTGCACTCCCATACTGAGCCGATTAAAACCAAGTTTCCGAAGCTGGTGAAGATACGCCAAAGACAAAGTCCCAGGATTTGCTTCCAGACTGATCTCACAATCCTGTTTCACAGGAAATCTCTGATGAATTTTATTGATTATTTTTTCAAATGACGAAACAGGCAAAAGTGAAGGTGTTCCACCTCCGAAATAAATGGAATGCAAGTCATATTTTTCCCCACGTTGGCTAATTTCTCTTATTTCTTTCGTCAACGCATCCACATATGGATCGATCAACCTTTCTTTGCCCACTGTAGTTATAAAATCACAATAATGACAGCGATGTTTGCAAAAAGGGATATGGATGTACATGCTGTATGCCATGAAGTATTTATACCACCCGGTGCTTATGAAGGGATTTTAGTAAAGTATTTCCCTTGTTGTATATTTTTTAAGACTTGAGGTATACTTTCCCAGAATTATTATGAGCCCAGATACAAACACCACAAATACAAAACTGTGTCCGGTTTGCGGTACACGACTAAATGAATCCGCTGAACGATGTTTGGTATGCGGTACAGAACTTGGTGAAATTGGTGAGAATAAGAAAAATGCTGATGTCCGGGTTAAGCGATTGCCTGAAATTAAACTCAGCCTACCTGCAGCCTTAGGACTCCTCGCCCTCTTCCTTACACTGGGTGCAGTAGTGATCTTTTTGATTCTAAAGCCGAGTGATACTGCGGATATCGAAATGGGTGACACCACACCTTTGGTCGGGTCAGCAACTCCCAGCCCCACCATTACCCTCACACCTACCGTAACATTGACAGCTACCCAGGCACCAACCTGGACCCCATTACCGCCGCTGGAATATACTGTGAACGCTGGGGATTCTTGCGTTGATGTCGCAGCATTTTTTGGTGTTTCAGTACAAAGCATCATATTGGAAAATAACCTGTCAGCTGATTGTGTGCTCTTTGAAGGCCAGCCCTTGCTGATCCCCCAGCCAACGCCGACAGCATCTCCACAACCAACATCAACCCTGAGTGAGGCAGAGAAAACTGAGGTTGCCTGCGAAACTATCAATTACACTGTCGTAGAAAACGACACTCTCAGTTTCATTGCAGATACTTATGATGTCAGTATGGCAACAATCCGGGATTATAATGCTCTTTTAAACGATACTGTTTTTGAAGGGCAGACTCTGATCATTCCCCTCTGCCTTCGTGAGCCGACTCCTGGACCAACGCCCACTGCCACACCCCTACCGCCGTATCCTGGGCCCAATCTTCTGCTGCCTGCTGACGGTGATTCCTTCATGGGAGAGGCTGCATCCATCACTCTGCAATGGGCTTCAGTTGGAGAATTAGATGCAAATGAAGCCTATGCCGTAACCATCACGGATCTTACCAGTGAGGACAACAGGACCATTACAGAGTATGTCACCAATACATCATTCATCGTCCCAGGTTCCTTCTTATTAGAACATGATCAGCCGCATATATTCAGCTGGTCTGTGTATATTGTCAGACAGGTAGGAACCGAAGAAGATGTTGAGAATTGGATATCCGCTGGTGATAGCAGTGAAGAACGAGTATTCAGCTGGTTCAATCCCTCCACTGGATCTTCCACAAACAACTGATCCATTTATGTTTATATATCAGAAATCGGAGGATTTCATCCTCCAATTTCTTTTTTTTAAGGAAATGATTATTCTGGGTCGTGCAGTGCTTCAAGGTAACGAACAGCCTCAATTGCAGCAGCCGCGCCCATCCCTGCAGACGTAATCACCTGGCGAAAATTCGGGTCTGCAACCTCGCCTGCTGCGAATACACCCGGTATGGAGGTTCCCATATACTTATTAATTTCTAAATATCCCTGTTTATCGACTTCTAATTGACTGGAAAATAATTGTGAATTTGGTGTATGACCGATGAATATAAATACACCATCCGTCTGATGAATTATTTCCTCACCGGTCTTCACATTTTTCAAGGTAATTTCATTGATTGCATCCTGCCCCGAGATCTCAGTGACAACCGTGTCCCAAATAAATCTCATCTTTGGATTGTCAAAGGCTCTATTTTGCAGAATTACGCCAGCGCGAAGCTCATCCCGTCGATGAATAATGGTCACGGTATTTGCGAAACGGGTCAAGAATAAGCCTTCTTCCAAAGCGCTATTGCCACCACCCACAACAACAACATCTTTATCCTTAAAGAACCAGCCATCACAGGTTGCGCAGTATGAAACACCTCTGCCAGTAAACTCTTTTTCTCCGGGGATTCCTAATTTCTTGTGAGCTGCACCTGTTGATATGATCACAGAATTTGCTGCATATTGCTTGCCGTAAGTGATTATTTGAAATGGTTTCTGCGTCAAATCCACACTGGTTACCTGGTCCATGACAATCTCTGCACCAAATCGCTCAGCTTGTGATTGGAATAATTGACCCAATTCTGAGCCACCTATGCCCTCAGGAAAACCAGGATAATTTTCAATAATATCAGTGACGGATGCCTGGCCGTGTAAGGTCATTCCTGTTAAGACCACTGGCTCAAGATCAGCTCGAGCAGTATAAAGAGCTGCTGAAAGCCCCGCAGGTCCAGAACCTATAATCACCACTTCGCGTGATTCTGGTTGGTTTTTGTCTTCTTTGTTCATTAATTCCTATTCTCCTGATTGTCACATTCTATATTTTTGATGATAACACTACTTATCCGTTACATAAACCATGAAATTCTATGAAGAATTCTGATACATCAATATAAACATTTTCTAAACGCCACTTGTTCTAAAATTTTATTGGATTTCCATAACACGCAAACATCGTCTATAATCAACTAGAATCAATAGCTAGAAAGGTAACTCATGACGTCGGTTTCAATCGAAAAAGCGATCACATATTACAGAACTCATTATAAAGAATTAAACAAGGAATTTCACAGTTTTCTCCAAATTCCATCTGTTTCCACATCAAAAGATCATCGGACAGATATCGAAAATGCTGCGGAATTCCTGCAAGAAAAGCTAAGCACGATTGGCTTTGATCCTGTGACTATCTATACGACAACTGGTCATCCGATTGTTTATGGTGAAATCATACAAGATAAAGAAAACCCAACCATTCTTCTTTATGGACATTATGACGTGCAGCCTCCTGATCCCCTAGCCATGTGGAACACGCCGCCATTCGAGCCTCACACACAGGGAGACAATTTATTTGCGAGAGGCGCTTCGGACATGAAAGGCCAGATCTGGGCTTTGATCTCCTCGCTGCAAGCGATCATGAAAACAGGTAAACCCACAGTCAACATTAAATTCTTGATAGAAGGGGAAGAAGAAATTGGCTCACCAAGTCTAGATACCTTCCTTGATACCCATCGAGAGCTGCTGGAATGTGACATGGTATTGAACATTGATGCCGGGATGATTGCCCCCGACAAGCCAACAATTGTTTATGGCCTGCGTGGAATGGCATATTTTGAACTCAGGTTATTCGGTCCAAAAGCAGACCTTCACTCCGGAACGTTTGGCGGTGTGGTGGGAAATCCGGCGAATATCCTCACAAAGGTTATTGCTGACCTTCATGACCAGGATGGACGTGTCACCCTGCCAGGATTTTATAACCAGGTCAGAGAAATCTCTGGGAAAGAAAAACGAGAATTGGCTAAGCTTAAGATGGATGAGATATTCTATAAAGAAATAAGCGGAGTCCCAGAGCTGACAGGTGAAAAGGGATTTACACCCGTTGAAAGGGCCTCAGCCAGGCCAACCCTGGATGTGAATGGCCTGTATGCTGGATACATTGAACCGGGTGCTAAAACCATTATTCCCGCCTATGCTATGGCGAAAATCTCCACCAGATTGGTGCCAGATCAGGATCCTCATGCAGTCCATAATAGTTTTATTTCATATCTACAGAAACATGTGCCAAACTCTGTCAAATGGGAATTGGATTTTTTGTCTGGCGCGCCAGCATATCTCAATAAAAAACACACGCCAGGATTGGAGAATTTCAAGCAGGCGCTAGCTGACACCTGGGGTGCTGCACCATTGATGAAAAGAGAAGGCGGATCCATTCCTGTGGCAACATCAATGAAAGAAATCCTCGGTGTGAATTCTATTATTTCCGGTTTTGGTTTGCCAGATGACCAGATCCACTCACCGAATGAAAGGCTTCACCTTCCAACCCATAAATCAGGTGTTCAGGCTCTCATTCGCTTCTTTCTTAGTTTTGGAGAATAAAACCACCATGGAAAAAAAACAAATCCCTGCTTATGGTGGTCAGGCAGTGATTGAAGGCGTTCTCATGAGAGGACAATCATCTGTTGCAATGGCGAACCGGACACCAGAAAATGAAATCGTACTTTACCGCGAAAAACTGACGGGAATCTATACCAGCAAATTGAGCAAGATCCCATTATTAAGAGGTTTAATTGTCCTGTGGGATTCACTTGGATTAGGTATGCGATTTCTGACCTTATCTGCCAATATTCAAACAGGTGAAGATGAGAAAATTGAAGGACCAATGCTGTTTATCACACTGGCGATTTCAATTGTCTTTGGGGTCGGGATATTTTTTCTGACCCCTGCGCTAATCTCTGGCTTAATTGGGAAATTCTTTATAATCAATGAGTGGGTCATAAATCTGATGGAGGGATTCTTAAGGCTATTGCTCTTAATTGGATATCTCTGGATCATCGGTAGAATGCCAGATATCCAGCGTGTGTTCATGTATCATGGTGCAGAACACAAAACTATCAATGCCTATGAAGACAATGCTGAACTAAAACCTGAAATTGTAAAAAAATACTCGGTTGAGCACACTCGCTGCGGTACATCATTTATCTTAACCCTGGTGATTGTATCCATTTTAATATTTTCTCTATTTGGCCCCCTTCCATTGAGCTGGCGTCTGCTCTCCAGAGTATTAATGATTCCGATCCTGGCTGGCATCTCGTATGAATACATCAGGCTGCTGTCCAAACACATGGACTCCCCCATCGTAAAAATAGTCATAAAGCCCAACCTGGCCCTACAACGCCTGACAACACGAGAACCTACCTTAGAAATGATTGAGGTATCAATCACTGCATTTAATGCGATGAAAAAAATGGAAGACGAAGAAGAAAGTATGATTTCAATCGACTGATCCGCTGAGAAAGGACGGTATGAAGCCCTGGTTACAGGTTATTATTTGGATTTTGATTGGCGTTTTAGCTGCCGGATTGATCATACTTATCGCAAATCCAGACCCGGGTGTGCCCATATTGCTCTCCCAGCCTCCAACGCCTACAGTCTCATCGACACCTGGAGCGACACCGACCCTGGCAGATATTGTCGTTCAGATTGGGGGACAGGTGCAAAATCCTGGTCTCTATAACCTCTCACCATACTCACGCCTTGATGATTTGATTTCCGTTGCTGGTGGAGTCACCTCACAGGCAGATTTGGTGCGGATCAATCATGCTGCAATTCTTGAGGATGGTGATTATTTTTTTATCCCAGAAGTGGATGAAATCATACCAGAGACGGCAAAAAACGCCCCAAAGAATTCAATCCTTGACGAAAACACAGGCATTCAATACCCGCTGGACCTGAATACAGCCTCTCAAGAAGAACTTGAAAGCCTGCCAGGAATTGGACCCGCCAAAGCAGCCGATATCATTACGTATCGAGAGGAAATTGGCGTATTTTCAACTATTGATGATTTAATCAATGTGGAAGGAATTGGTACACTCACCTTAGACACATTAAGAGATTATTTAATCATCACCCCCTGAAATGCAAACGAAATATCATAGATTGATTACTAGATCCTGTTTCGAAGATTGGTTTTCCGAAACTGCCCTCCTGGAAATTATTACAGCGAATATCACACAAGACAGAGTGAGTTATCAATTTGGCCATGATTATATTCATTTCGACGGCAGCGCTTTTAAGGCAGGGTTTCAATACATTGATGAGCAATTTCAAGTACTATATGAAAACATCGAAAACGCTAATTATCGAGAAGCCAGGGCTGCTCTGGGACACATTTCCCACTCCTGGCAGGACTTTTACAGTCACAGCAATTATGTCTTATTGTGGACCAAAAAGAACAATGCCTTAGGCCCGAAGGACATCGTTCCTGACGACGAAGGGATTATGGGCCTAACGGATTTAATCTCTGGAAAGAATTACGGCTTGATTGAATTCTTTGCACTGCTGCCAGCGCTTAAAAGATTGATCCTGCCCTTGATGCCCGACGATTCCCACGCTAAGATGAATTTAGATAGTCCGAAATCGGGGCGTTTATTCAGTTATACCTACCATGCGGCTGTTAAGCGCACACAAATGATTCTTAATAAAGTGCAAACGGCACTTGTGATTGATGAAATTGGTGTCTCAAAAATCAATCAATTTAGAGGTTATGCATCGATAGAAGAAAGGTATAATCAAACTTATGAGTAAAAAACAAAACATGCAAAAAGCTTTGAAAGCTGCCATGAAAGCAAGAGATGAAGATGCAAAGAGAACACTGCGTCTGGCTCTGGCTTCGATCAAACTCGCTGAAGTAGAACTAGGTGCAGAGATTGATGATTCACGTATCCTGGGCATCCTTCAAAAGGAAATTAAAACCCGGGATGATGCCATCGAGGAAGCAAATCAGGCCAACCGCGATGATCTGATACAGCAAGCACAACGTGAAAAATCCATCCTCAACCAGTTCTTACCAAAACAAATGGAAGAGGATGAATTGCGTGCTTTGATCAGCGGAATCATTGAAAAAACTGGCGCAAAGGGCATGCAGGATATGGGCATGGTAATGAAAAACCTCATGCCAGAGTTACAAGGCCGTGCTTCTGGACAAGAAGCAAGCCGGGTTGTACGTGAACTACTGCAAAACAATTAATGACTATGGCTGAAAAACCTCAGGAGAAAAGGCGAAAAATCCGCCTGGGAATCCTCAAGATCATAATTTTGATTCTTTCTGGCATCATTGCTTTTTTTATCTTGGTTCTTCCAGATTCTTTCAGCCAATCTACTTACTCAATGAGCCTGGGCGATGTCACAACCCAGGATATTCTGGCACCCTACTCACTGACATTTGAAAGTGAAGTTCTAACTGAACAAGCACGTCAAACAGCAGAGGCCTCTGTTGACTCAATCTATCTACCTGCCGACCCAAGTATTGGACGACGACAAGTTGAGCAGCTGCGTACTGTCCTGTACTACCTATCCACTGTAAGGCTGGATGACTATGCGACCTTAGATAAAAAAATGGAGGATGTCAAGGCGATTGAGAGTATTGAACTTTCGGACGAAATAACTCAACAAATCTTGCAGGTCAATGATAATCGATGGGATGCAGTCGAATCAGAAGCAACAGCTGTCTTAGAAACAATCATGCGAAATACACTACGGGAAACAGATATCTTTTCTGCCCGTCGTAATATTCCATCCTTAATCGATTTTTCATTTCCAGAAGAACAGGCTGAGATTGTCACGAACCTTATTGAACCTTATATTGTTCCCAACAGCCTTTATAGTGAAGAGCAAACTGAGGCAGCCATTGCTGAAGCCCGTCAAAAAGTGGATCCGGTCATCCGTTCATTTATTGCGGGTGAGACGCTGGTTCGTCGCGGACAAATCATCAGGGATGTAGAGTGGGAAGCACTGCAGCGTTATAATTTGATCGAACCCAACGATCGCACAAAAGATATCCTGGGTGCAGCGATTCTGACCATCGTGATGTGCTTTATCATCGGAAAATATTTTCAGAAACAAGAAAATCACGATGAATATTCAATAAAAGCAAGCCTGATAATCGCATTCACATTCCTTATTTTCCTGGGGACTGCTCGGTTTTTCGTAATTGACAGAACCATTCTTCCATACGTTTTTCCCTTAGCAGCATTCAGCCTCACAATTTCTGTTATTTTTAATTTCAGACTAGCCGCCATCCTATCATTGATTCTGGGAGTTATGACGGCTTATGGTATGCCGAACGGGCTTGATTTAACTATTTTTTATATCCTTCCATCCATACTGGGTATGCTGATACTCGGTAAAGCACGCCGCATTGCCGCCTTCTTTATCTCAGGCCTCACCATTGGATTAGCTGGCGTAGCAATTATCCTGGGATACCGATTACCTGATTCTGTCACCGATTGGATTGGGATTGCTACCCTTTCGGGAGCAGCAATCATCAATGGGATTGGATCGGCTGGCATTACCCTGCTGCTGCAGTTCATCTTTTCCCAGCTCCTTGGTATGACAACAGCTCTGCAGCTCCTGGATACGTCTCGCCCTGATCATCCGCTGCTACAAAGGATGCTCAGAAATGCACCTGGAAGCTACCAGCACTCATTACAAGTTGCAAATCTAGCTGAACAGGCTGCAGAAGCGATTGGCGCAGATGGCTTACTTGTTCGCGTGGGCGCAATTTATCATGATTGTGGTAAATCTCGAAATCCCCAGTTTTTCATTGAAAATCAAATTCAGGAAGAGTTAAATCCTCACGATGAAATCGATCCAGCTGTCAGCGCGCAAACCATCATAAGTCACGTTACTGATGGTGTAGAACTGGCAAGAAAGTATCACCTTCCACCTCGCATCATTGATTTTATTCGCGAACACCACGGTACGATGTACACGCATTATCAATACACACAAGCCACAGAGCAGGCTGGCGATCCAGAGGACGTCGATAAGGGTTTATTCACCTATCCGGGCCCCAGACCCCAATCCCGTGAGACTGCATTGTTAATGTTAGCGGACGGCACAGAAGCCCGAGCACGGGCTGAGATCCCAAAAAGCGAGGAGGATCTAAAATCAATAATCACCACTGTAGTGGATTTTTATAAAGAAAATGGCCAATTGGAGGATACAGATCTCACACTTAAGGACCTTCAGACTGTAAGAGATTCGTTCTTTTTCACGCTGAAAGGTACTTATCATCCCCGAATGAAATACCCTGCATTGAATACAAATAAGAGAAAAGCAAATAGCTCCACAAGTGACCCGCAGCAGAGCATTACAGAATGACCGAAATACAGCTGGATAGATCAGAATATCCAAACATCGACACAGATTTCATCGAATATTCTATTACTACTGTATTGAACAAGCTTGGTAAGGGGAATACAGACATCACGCTCAAATTGACAGATAATCAAGAAATTATGAAGCTGAATCAGAATTATCGAGGAAAAGCGAAAGCAACCGATGTGCTCTCTTTTAATCAGGATTTCCTCAATCCTGAGAACGATCGGTTTTACCTGGGTGATATTGTGATTTCAGTTAACATGGCGCAGCAACAAGCTGGCTACCATAACCATTCGCTTAATGAAGAATGCGTCCTCCTGGCAATTCATGGGGTTTTACACTTGCTGGGATATGACCACACGGACAAGAAATCAAAACAAGAAATGTGGTCAAAACAAGAGGAATTATTTGAATTCGTAAAAACCAGCTACCAGGAGTCATGCAGATGAAACAAGATGTTGGATCACGATTATTGGGGATTTTTTTCACGATTGTCTCAACAATTGGCATACTTTTTTCGATTGCAGCTATCACTGGCATCTGGTTGATCAGACCGGATATCAAGCGATCATCACTGGAGATCCTCAATTCATTTGAGGACGTATTGATTAATACCGATAAAAGCATGCGGGTCTTGGGCAGCGCCCTTGAAAACACACGCGCCAACTTATCAACAATTGAAACCTCACTTAGCGACCTGGACGAAACATTTGTCAATGTGGCTGACTCGCTAGATGTTGCTGCAGTTTTGATTGGTGATGATGTACGTCAAACTGTGATCAATTCTCAATTGGCGTTATCCTCAACAGCAGAAACTGCTACACTTGTTGATAAAACGCTTTCATTTATTGCCTCCATACCTTTGATAGGGGCAAATTATAAACCGGAAGTCCCTCTGCACATCAGCCTTCAACAAGTTGCAGATGAATTAGATGAAATTCCTGGGTCTCTAGAGGTTCTCGAGCAAACAATGGAAGATACATCTGATGGCATCATCACACTTAATGATAATCTTTCTGGATTATCCACAGATCTCAGTGGTTTAGACAATGATCTCAAAGATGCTCAGGATGTCCTAGATGAATACATCAGGATCATTGATCAGTTTTTGGACCGTATCACAAATTTGAAAACAAATATGGCTATGTATCTTACAATTGTGTGCATTTTTCTTACGGGATTCTTTTTTGTGATAGCTGTATCACAACTCACCGTTTTTATGTTTGGAATTGCCTATAGAAAAGGTGAACAAAGAATTGTTTACCTCTCAGACCTTCGAAAAAATGACTTGAATGCCCCAACCACTAATGACCAGGAGAATGAATGAAACACTTTCTAGATATTGCAGACTATAAATCAACTGAAATTGAAGATCTGCTCAATTTAGCTGCGGATCTCAAAGGTAAATATAAGAAAGGCAAATCTGAACCGCTGCTCAAATCTAAAGTACTTGCCATGGTTTTCCAGAAGCCAAGCCTGCGTACGCGTGTTAGTTTTGAGATGGCTATGCTGACCCTCGGAGGGAATGCCCTCTACCTTTCACCCCAGGAAATTGGCTTGGGAAAACGCGAATCAATTGCGGATGTATCCCGAGTCTTATCCGGATACGTACAGGCAGTGATGGCCAGGGTTTTTACGCATGAGCATATCCTGGAACTCGCCAAGTGGTCCGGGGTACCAGTCATTAATGGTTTGAGTGATTACAACCATCCATGTCAAGCAATGGCTGATGCTTTGACGATCATTGAAGAGTTTGGCAGCATGAAAGGTGTCAGGGTTGCTTTCATAGGAGATGGAAACAACGTGGCGGTTTCTTTGATGAAAGCTGTCACGAAACTGGGCGGGAACTTCAGAATTGCCACGCCTAAAAGTTACAGCCTGTCTGAGACAACGATTAACCAAGGCCAATCTTTTGCTAATCTCTCTGGTGGCTCAATCAACATTTTCACTGAAGCTGAAGCCGCAGCAGAAAATTCAGACGTTATTTACACAGATACATGGACAAGTATGGGGCAGGAAATTGAAGCCATTAAGAGACAAAAGGTCTTCCCTCCTTATCAGGTCAATCAAAATCTTGTTCAAATGGCAAAGCCAAGCGCGATCGTCATGCATTGCCTTCCAGCCCACAGGGGTGATGAAATCACAAATGAAGTTGCTGATGGTCCTCATTCCAGGCTATTCCAACAAACGGAAAACCGGATGCACGCACAAAAAGCCATTCTTGTTGATTTACTAATTGGGGGGAGCCGTTATGCATCAGAGTGAATATTTCATCAATCTGGAGGAAGAATACGGCGCGCATAATTACCACCCGCTTGATGTTGTCTTAACAAAAGGACAGGGGGTTTGGGTCTATGATGTGGAGGGCAACCGATACCTGGATTGTCTGAGTGCCTACTCGGCTTTGAATCAAGGGCATAATCATCCCAGGATAAGGCAGGCCATGATCGATCAATTGGATCGCCTGACGCTAACGTCACGCGCCTTTCGAAACGACAAGTTGGGTTTGTTGTATAAGAAACTCTCCGATATGACAGGCTATGAAATGTCACTCCCCATGAATAGCGGTGCTGAGGCAGTGGAGACGGCGATAAAGGTAGCACGAAAATGGGCATACGTGAAAAAAGGGATAGAAAGATATCAGGCGGAAATCCTCGTCGCAGAAGGCAATTTCCATGGCCGTACAACAACGATCATTTCATTTACCTCAACCGAGAAATATAAACATGATTTTGGTCCCTTCACACCCGGTTTTAAAATGGTCAAATTTGGTGATGTCGACTCGATCCAGAATGCTATTACAAAAAACACAGCAGCAATTCTAATAGAACCAATCCAGGGAGAGAGCGGCATTATCATTCCCCCGACAGGATATCTTAAAGCAGTTGAAGAACTCTGTCGGGCGAATGAGATTCTGCTGATTGCAGATGAAATCCAGACAGGATTGGGACGAACAGGGAAACTTTTTGCCTGTGAGCATGAGGCGGTGCGGCCGGACATCATGGTCATAGGGAAAGCGTTATCAGGAGGTTTCTACCCGGTTTCAGCAATCCTGGCTGATAAATCAATCCTCGGAATCATTCAACCCGGTGAACATGGTTCTACATTTGGCGGTAACCCATTAGGTGCAGCCGTCGCGGTGGCTGCGCTTGAGGTGATCGAGGAAGAAAACCTGGTCGAGAATTCAAGGATTTTAGGGGAGTATATGAAGGATTATTTGGAAGAAGTCCCCCAAAAGAATATACTTGACATACGCGGGAAAGGCTTATTTGTTGGTGTAGAATTAAAACACGAACTTGGCGGAGTTCGGAGGTTTGCAGAAGTTTTACAGAAAAAAGGAATCCTGGTTAAAGAAACCCATGTGCACACCCTCCGCCTTGCACCACCACTGATTATTAATCAGGAAACGCTTGATTGGATGCTACCAATTTTACGCCAGGTGTTGTTAATGGATTAGCTTAATTCAAGGGACTGACAATGGATCATTTTGCAAAGATCGTCTGCACGCTGGGACCAAGTAGCAATACAAAAAAAACAATTCAAGCTTTGATCAATGCGGGGATGAATGTCGCTCGTTTGAATTTTTCACACGGGAGTCATGAAGACCACGCGCATTTGATCAACCTGCTCCGAAAAATATCAGATGAAACAGGTACAGCTATTACAATTTTGCAGGACTTACAGGGACCAAAATTACGAATTGGATCGCTGGCTGGTGGCAAATTGGTCTTGGAAGCTGGTGATCAGGTTGTTCTCAGCTCATCGAAAAACTATTTGGTGGATGATAATGAGATTTTCATACCTTTTGAAATTCCGGATCTTCACAAAGTTTTACAGCCTGGAAATCATATCTTGCTCGATGACGGCAATATTGAAATGGAAGTGCAATCGATAACTGGGGATCGAATTGAGGCTGAGGTGACCCTTGGTGGCATCTTAAAATCAAATAAAGGAGTAAATTTACCCGGTGCACGTCTCACCATGCCTAGTTTTACAGAAAAAGACAAAGAGGACCTGAAATTTGGTCTTCAACAATGCGTGGATATGATAGCAATATCTTTTGTTCTTTCTTCAGATGACATTCTCACCGTTAAAAAGGCTATCGAGGAATTTGCACCCAATCGAGAAGCTGTCAAAACACCAGTGATCGCGAAACTTGAACGGCCAGAGGCACTGGAAGATTTGCATTCCATCATGAAGGTTACGGACGGTGTGATGGTTGCACGCGGCGACCTGGGTGTGGAAATGTCCCCAGCGGCAGTTCCAATAGCACAAAAGGAGATCATCGCCTGTGCAAACTCTTATGGAAAGTTGGTGATTACTGCCACGCAGATGTTGGATTCAATGATCAATAATCCCCGTCCAACGCGGGCAGAAGCCACTGATGTTGCTAATGCAGTTTTCGACGGAACCGATGCGGTAATGCTTTCCGGAGAAACAGCTGCTGGCAAGTACCCGGTTGAGAGCGTGCAAATGATGGATTCTATCGTCAGGCGAGCTGAGCAAAATCTGGATAAATGGGGAAAGACGATATTGGACAGCAATCTCTCGCAGAATAGTGATGCTGTTTCGATTACTAAAGCAGCAAAAAAATTAGCTACTGACCGCAACGTGGTCGCGATCATTGTTTTCACACAATCAGGGAGAACGGCTCGCCTGATGTCAAAAGCTAGGCCTGGTGTACCGATTTTAGCATTTACACCTGAACAGCGGACGTTTCAGCAGATGGCGATGTATTGGGGTGTCACCCCTCTCCTGGTTCCTTATGCGGATACTCTCGAAACAATGATCAGACATGTGGAAACAGCTATTGCCACCACCACGGACCTTAAACCTGGACAACAAGTCATCCTCATCTCAGGATTTCCGGTTGGTGCATTCAGGCAACCCAATCTGGCCCTGCTTTACACCTTGGGGGACACATAATTTTAAGAAAAAAAGTCGGTGCTGCGAAGAACAACAGCTTTTTTGTGGATTGGATGGTTACACCATGCTCTGGTTGATTGACTCCAATGCTTCAGGGGAAGGCCTCAGATCCTCAACCGGAATACGGTTCAAAGGTTTTTCAACTAATTCTAAATAATCATAAAGGGTGGGGTGATGGGGATCGATATAAATTAAACCGGTCACCAGCCATTGATGGCGCTCTGCGTCCTCAAGAATTTTCATCGCCTGCCATTTATCCGTAGGATCGTAATCCTTTTCTAATTTCTTTAAAACCACAACCGCACCATCATGGAAGGTCACCTCTTTAACCGTACCTTCTTTGAACTCATCCAGAATAATTGCCGCGCGGGTGGGAATATATGAAATATCGTGCAATGGTGCCTCATGCTGACGTCCCCATTGATAGGAATGGAGAGTGTCTTCACGGTTGTTAAAACTGACACACGGGCTGATAATATCCAGAACAGAGGTGCCTTGGTGACTCAAGGCTGCTTTCAACAATTCGCGCACCTGATGGGGATCACCGGCAAATGATCTTGCAACAAAGCTGGCATTACCAATCAGCGCTTCTTTGGCAATGTCAATGGGTAAGAACGGATTCTTTCCCTGGTGTTTTAATTCCAAACCTTTCTCAGCTGTTGCTGAAAATTGACCTTTGGTTAGTCCATAAACGCCGTTATTCTCCACGATATAGACCATCGGTAAGTTCCGCCTTATCAGGTGTTTGAATTGACCCAGCCCAATACTGGCTGTGTCCCCATCACCGGATACACCAATGACCTTCATGCTTGTATCCGCAAGCGCAGCACCCAGGGCTAAGGATGGCATTCTGCCGTGGAGGCCGTTAAACCCAAAGGATCCACTCAGAAAGTATGCCGGGCTCTTACTGGAGCATCCAATCCCGCTGAATTTAACGATCTTTGAAGGTGGGATACTCATTTCATAACAGGCTCTAATAATCTGCGCGGATATCGTGTTGTGGCCGCAACCTGGACACAGGGTAGATCTTTCACCCCGGTAATCCGATCGACTTAATCCAACAGCATTGACTTTTTTTTGCTTAGGAGGAACCATATTCTTTCTCCTTCGTAAGGACAGATTGAATTACCCAATCCGCAGTCATTGGTAAGCCATCAACATAGGATAGTGAGATCAGGCGTTCCTGCAAATCACAAAAATCGATACTCAAGATTTGATGAAGCTGCCCATCTCGGTTGAGTTCAAGCACGTAATTTCGTGCGTGCGATTGGATAAACTTTCCAACCTCTCTTGAAAGAGGTAAAGCTCTAACTCTCAAATAATCGGTAAGGATCCCTTTTTCCTTCAGATTATCTTGTGCTTCTTTTATGGCTGACTCGGTTGATCCCATTCCTAGTACACCAACTTTAGCGCCTTTCATCCCTCGAAGTTTTGGCGCGGGAAGTTGTTCTCGCGTATTTTCAAATTTTCGCTTAAGTCTGTCAAGCAGTTGATGCCATTCTCCTGGATCCTCACTGTAATTACCAAATTCATCATGACCAGTGCCGCGCGTGAAATATGGTGCATCGGGATGAGTGTTTCCCATCACAGTCCTGTAAGGAATGCCATCCTGATCAACATCAAGATACCGTCCCCATCGATATGTTAATTTTTCTAAATCCTCTTCCCACAATATTTTTCCCCGATTAATGGGTTGATCCGGATATTCAAAACGCTTCGTCATCCATAAGTTCATACCTAAATCGAGATCACTAAGAATGATCACGGGCGTTTGAAATTTCTCCGCTAAATCAAATGCCTTCCATCCAAAATTAAAACATTCACTCACGCTGGACGGGATGATTACAATTTGCTGTGTATCTCCGTGTCCTAAATAATAGGTCAAATTCAGGTCCCCCTGGCCTGTTCGGGTTGGAAGACCTGTGCTTGGTCCAACTCGCTGCACATCCCATAAAACCAGCGGGATTTCAGCATAATAGGCCAAGCTCATATATTCGGTCATCAAGCTGATCCCGGGCCCAGAAGTTGAAGACATAGCCCTTAAGCCTGCCCAACCCGCTCCAACAGCCATTCCAATTGATGCCAATTCATCTTCCGCCTGAACAATCGCAAAATTATTCTTCCCGGTTTCTGGATTTTTGCGCAACTTTGGCGCAAAAGTGATCAAAGATTCAGCCAGGCTTGTTGCAGGCGTGATCGGGTACCAACCACAGAATTGGAAGCCGCCATAAATTGCACCTAATGCCCCAGCCGTGTTGCCATCTGTCATGATGTAATCGGTCAAATGCTCACGGGTTTCAACAGAGTATCGATCCTTCTTCTCCAGGTTATCTTTGGCCCAATCCGATGCTAATTTAACCACAGAAAAGTTTGATTCGGCTACTGAAGGTTTTTGGTTGAACTGCATGCATAATGCATTTTTTATAAATTTTAGATCAATTTCCAGGATTTGAGAGACGATACCGACATAGACCATATTTTCCATATAATCCCGTAAATCCCTGGCAACTTCTGCTTCCCGGATCAGGTCTTTTACAGGCATCGGATAAACAATGACATCATCTCGATGGATTGGAACATCGATATGATCAGCATAGAACACAACACCACCGGGAATATCATAATCGATATCCTTCTCAAATGTCATTGGATTCATTTGAACCACAATGTCATCGTGCGCCACTCGAGCTAAATATCCCTGATCAGAAACCCGGATGGAAAACCAGGTGGGTAATCCTTTGATGTTCGAAGGGAAAATATTCTTTCCTGATACAGGGATACCCATATGAAACAACGCCCGCAGCAGGGTTGTGTTGGCTGTAGCACTGCCAGACCCGTTGATGGTACAGATGGTCATGCAGAAATCATTGATCTTTTTGGATAAACTGCTTAATCCTGTTGAATCTGATTCGGGTTCTATAATCATAGGAGCTCCCCACCAATCACTTATTCGAAGTACAACTTGGATTTCAATTGTTCCCGCTGAAACAAAAGGTCCATATGGGCGATAAGCGCTTGATAGCCGGACAAATAATCACCTTGTGTAATTTTCTCAACCATATCCCGGTGATACGACCAAACCCGATCAAGATAAGCCTTATCTTCATAAATACTCAGGCCAACAGTTTCATAAATATCCCAGTATGCTTCTAGGATCCCCTTAACAAACAGGTTATCCAAGCGGCTGAATATGGTCATATGTAAGTTGCGATGCTCCTCATGGGGAATCTGAATAGGATCCGAGTCCAGTTTTTGTGTGGCATTAATAATGATCTTATTCAGCTCTTCAATATCTTCCCGGGTCAATTGGCTTACCGCCTGGTACCAGTAGGATGCTTCAATATGATTTCGTAAATCTGAAAACTGGCGGAACATTTGTTTATCAACACTAACCGCGAATGTAAGGCTTTTTAAAACAATGGGGCTGAATGAATAGGATAAAAGTCTAATTCCCCTTCTCGGTTTGACCTCAACAAGCCCCATCTCCCGCGCAACTCTAAGCTCTTCCCGCAAGCTCGAAACACTGACGCCAAGTTTTTCACTGATGTCCTTCAGACTTGGTAAAACATCTGCCCCTGTTTTTACTTCCTCAGCAAGATAAGTTAGGAAACTGGAAAGTTGATTATCGTTTATCTGAGAATTCATGAGAGGATCCTATTAATAGGATTAATCATATTAATTAATTCAAGTATATCATTATCACGTGAGGATGTCAAATAATTTGACGCTCTAATTTGTTCAAGCCAGGATTAACTATAGCGATAAAAAACATGGGTTCCCTGTAGACACTGGTTTAGATATCACCCATCTGTTTCATAAATTCAGGATATCAGACCATGGAAATTTTAGAATAGTTACTGGCAGTTAATTCCTGGTTATGAAATAGAATATTAAATTTCGACTTATTTGAACTTATCTGTAATAAGTTTGGGGAATTGTCAATAAATGTTATCATTATAACGATCAAATTGCTCATCACTTTATTATTTGTATTACGAAAATATCAAGGACGAAAAGTTTAATGTCAACCAGTACTGCAGAAAATATCTCGGAATTTAGTTTTCAAACTAAATACACAACCAACCGCAGCTCTCCCATGCGCTGGATTCTATCTCACGCGATCCACCAGTGGCCCTCACTCTTATTGGCCTTTATCGGTGCTGGCGGCAATGCAGCCTTAGCCAGCGTGGTGCCGATTTTTATTGGACGAGCATTTACCGAAATCCTGTTACCAGAACCGTCTTTATCGCTAATTGGACGGTATGCACTAATCATAGGGGGTTCCCAAATCTTACGCGGATTTTTACAGTTCGGGCGAAATTTTGGGTTTGAAATAATTGCGCAAAACATTGAGCGTTATGTCAGGCAAGAACTATATGTCAACCTTCTGGGGAAAAGCATGACCTTCCACAATCTGCAATCCGTTGGCGATCTGATGGCCAGGGCGACCAATGATGTCCGAGAAGTAAATTATATGTTCAGCCCGGGTTTTAACCTGGTGATTGGCTCTCTGAATTTCCTATTAATCCCCCTCATTGTGGGTCCTTCTTACCATATCGCACTGATTGCCACGCCTGCTGCATATATCATCCTCTATATAATTGCCCTATGGCACTATTTAACGATCCTCAACCCCATCACAAGCGAAGTCAGACAGAATTTTGGTGAGATGAATAGCCGCCTGTCAGAATCACTCGATGGGATAGAAGTTGTCAAAGGCTCTGCCCAGGAAGAAGCTGAGATCGAGCTTTTCTATAAAAATGCGGCGGATTACCGTGACGCCTCCATTGAGCAGGGAATAGTTGAAAGCCGGTTCCTTCCGATGCTGTTGCTCGGGATCACAATGGCAGCTGGCTTGGGGCATGCACTGATCCTACTACAGCAAGGCTTTATCAATATCGGGGATGTTATTGCCTATTTTGGCACATTATCCCTTTTGGGCTTTCCGACCTTTGTTTCGCTGTTTGCCTACTCACAGATCTCATTGGGTTTTGCCGGAGCAAAACGTATCCTGGAATTGATGAATACCGAGAACAAATTAGATCAAAATACAGAGGGTTTTGGATATCCCATCCTGGGTGCTATTGAATTTAAGAATGTTTCTTTCAGATATGAGGGGCAGGAACACAGCCTTGAAAATATCAACATCAGCATTAAACCGGGCCAGACTGTTGCGATTGTTGGTCAAACCGGATCTGGAAAAACCTCCTTGGTAAAACTCATCAACCGCACATTTGATGTAGATAAGGGACAGGTCCTTGTGGATGGCATTGATGTCCGAGATTGGTATTTAGAAGCGTTGCGCAATCAAATATCGATCATTGAACAGGATGTCTTCCTCTTTTCTCGGTCTGTTGAAGAAAATATCGCCTTTGGAAAACAGGATGCCACAAGAGAGGAGGTCATTCAGGCGGCCAAAGAGGCGCAAGCTCATGAGTTTATCATGAGTTTTGAACACGGCTATGAAACAGTCATCGGAGAACGCGGCATGACCTTATCTGGCGGTCAGAGACAACGATTAGCACTAGCCAGGGCATTTCTCACCTCCCCCAGGATCCTGATCCTTGATGATTCAACCAGCGCCATTGACTCGGAAACAGAAGATCGAATCCAACAGGCTATTTTTAGAGCAGCAAAAGGCAGGACGACTCTTATCATCACCCACCGCCTCTCACAAATTCGATGGGCAAACCTTATCCTAGTCTTGCGGCAGGGAAGGATCGCAGCAGTTGGAAGCCATGAGGAATTAATGCAAAAGTCGAAATCTTATCAACAAATATTCAGCGAGTAATAAAATATGGGCTTTTTTTCAGGAATAGCAGCGGAGAAATACGATCGTCAATATTCGGATAAGAGACTGTTTCGTCGAATATTGGACTACTTTAAAAATCAATCCAATTCATTGATCATTATTGCCGTGACACTTGTTATTCGATCGATTATTGGAGCCATAAACCCCGTGATTGTTGCCAGAGGGCTTGACAAGGTCACCCAGGAGACCATTACCACCCAGTTCATATTCACGTTGACAGGGATCATGTTAGCCTTGGGAATCTTGAGCTGGTTTGGTAATTTTCTTTATCGCCGCTTAACGGCTAGGACAATTGCGATATTGATTCAACAACTGGCAACGGATGCGTTTAAAGCCTCTGTGCACCAGGATATGTCCTTTCATGATAATTATAAATCCGGCAAAATTGTGTCCAGGATCACCTCTGACACACGCGAATTTGGGCAACTCATCACACTTTCAACAGAGGTCCTGCTCGAATTGGTTTCATCCATCATTCTGGCTGCGATCCTCCTCCAAACTGAGTGGCGGTTAGCTATCGCAGTCTTTTTGTTGGTGCCGCTACTTGCTTTCCTGGTGATGCGTTACCGTCATATCGCCAGGAAAATCACCCGGGAGGGGATGCGAGCGATGGCAAATGTAAATTCAACCATCAAAGAAACGGTGAGCGGTATTGCGATTGCCAAGAATTTCCGTCAGGAAGATAAGATCTACGATGAATTTGACGATGCTAATCAAACCTCATTTGAAGTCAACGTCAAACGGGGTTTCATCTTAGCGATCGTTTTTCCAATGTTAAGAACAATTGGGGGGATTGCGACAGCCCTGCTTGTTTATTTTGGTGCCCTGACGGTGTTAGAAGGTTTCGTTACAGCAGGTGCCTGGTACTTATTCCTTTCAACTTTGGACCGGTTCCTCTATCCGGTCATGAGGATTTCATCTTTCTGGACTAATATTCAAACAGGTCTTTCAGCTGCGGAAAGGATTTTTGCATTAATTGATGCTGAACATTCTGTTACACAAGTAGACAGCATTGCGCCAAAACACCTGGATGGCAGAATTGATATGATCAATGTTTGCTTCAGTTACATATCAGATGAGAAGGTACTCAATGACTTCAATCTTCACATTGATCCTGGAGAAACTCTGGCGTTAGTAGGTCACACAGGGGCTGGTAAAACTTCAATAGGACGATTAATTGCCAGGTTTTACGAATTTCAATCAGGAGAAATGCTAATCGACGGTGTTGATATCAGAAAATATGATCTGACGGCTCTTCGTTCTCAAATGGGGATTGTCCCCCAATCACCCTTCTTGTTTGCGGGTACAGTAGAAGAGAACATACAATATGGATGTCCTGTTTGTAATCGAAGCGAAATGCTCCGCATTGCCAGACAAATCGGTGAAGGTGAATGGTTGGAAACCCTTCCAAACGGTATGGAAACACAGGTTGGGGAACGTGGCTCACAGCTTTCAATGGGACAGCGGCAGATGGTCGCATTAATGCGGGTTCTTATTCAAAAACCTTCAATATTCATTCTGGATGAAGCAACAGCTAGTATTGATCCCTTCACAGAAAAGCAAATCCAAAGCGCCCTGAACATGATCCTTTCCGATACAACCAGTATCCTAATTGCGCACCGCTTATCCACGGTTAAATCAGCAGACCGAATTTTAGTCATGCGCATGGGAGAAATCATTGAAGAAGGCAACCATCAAGCTTTACTGTCCCAGGGAGAGCATTATGCAGAACTCTATAATACCTATTTCCGGCATCAATCCCTGTCATACGTTGAAGAAGCTAAGAAATTTGCAAATGTCTAGACTATAATGGGTAAAGTTTCGCGACATAAATTACACGCGACATTTTCCTTAAATCTTAGCACGGTTTTTAATCGGTTGGCAAGGTGCCAAAAACGATATCCCAAATCGGACTGGTCACGCCGAACCTCTGGTTTGGCGTTTTGAAGTGATGATGCATATGTTGCTGACGAACCATCCGGAAGTAGCCTTTTCGCATTGGCGTGTGGTGTGTGGCGTAATGGGTCATGTCGTAAAACACGTAACCAAGAATGAACCCTGCGAAAACCGGTGGAATCCAGCTGGGGATATTTAACACCCAATTAAAGAGCATATAGAATAGCCCACAGGAAATAGCCGCTAACGGGATACTCACTGCAGGCGGCATAACCAATCGCGTTTTAACCCTCGGCTGTTCATGATGAATACCATGAAATAAGAACGAAAGCCTTTTTTGCCATTCTGTTTTTACAGGGAAATGAAATAAAAACCGATGCAGGACATATTCAGCCAGTGTCCACAGGAACAATCCCAATAATAATCCCGATGGAAGCAAAGATAAGCTCCCCTGACTTCTAGATATGCTAAGAAAAATAAAATATCCTACTACCGGAACCCAGATTATCAGCACTGTAATAGGACTGATATGAGTGAAAAATTTTAAAAAATCAGATTGAAATAATCGAATCGGGTCCTCTCTGGATTTAATTTTCCTGTGTGCCATGAGCATCCTTCCTAGTTTCAGTTAACAGGACAGCATACCATGATCGGGTATAAAAAATTATTTTCTCACTGAGTCATCGTGGTGATTTTAATCATGATTTCCACAACCTGAAAAGATTGAATGCAATTATATGTGTTAATCAGGACTGTGCTTGACATATTCAATGGGTGCTTTTAAAATCAAGCTGTAACCAGTTAGACGTTAATGGGAAGAGACCGTCTCAGGCACGGCACCGAAGGGGCAAGGCATATAGACCGAATCTCTCAGGTAAACGGACCCATTAAATAGACACCTCTGAATTAGCATTGCATTGCGTAAATGTCAAACAGAGAACCCCTTATTTTTCAAACAATTCAAATAGGATAGGAGTTTTAATGAACACACCCAAAGCACTTAAATATGCCAAGACGGATGAATGGATCAAGGTCGAAGGTGATCAAGCGGTCATTGGTATCACAGACTACGCACAGGATCAACTTTCAGACGTCGTATTTATCGAGTTTATGATCGAAGAGGGCGATCAGGTCAGCAAAGGGGATCCCTTGGCGACCCTTGAATCAGTCAAAGCTGCATCCGATGTCAATTTTCCAGCATCCGGTACTGTGACAGCCATTCATGAAGATCTTGTCGATGAACCTGAAGTCATCAACAGCGATCCCTATGAAGCTGGTTGGATGATCAAGATTACACTCGAAGATCCATCCGAATTAGAGGATTTAATGGATTCTGAGTCATATGAAGCCTACAACGCGGAGCGAGAGGGATGATGTTTACTCCCCATACACCACAAGAAATCGAAGAGATGCTGAAGGTTATTGGGGTTGATAAAATTGAGGATTTATTTGAAAATGTTCCGGAGAAACATCGTTTCCCGGAACTTGATCTTCCAGAACCGCTAACGGAAATGGAAGCCGCAGATGAACTCGATTATATCAGCTCGGGTAATGCTTCCACTGATGAATTTATCTCTTTCTTAGGTGCTGGCGCGTATAACCACTATATTCCCGCCGCTGTTGACATGCTCCTTCGACGGGGGGAATTTTATACTGCCTATACACCTTATCAACCAGAGGTTTCCCAGGGGACTCTGCAAGCGATTTTTGAATTCCAGACGTTAATGACTGAATTGACCGGGATGGATGTCAGCAATGCATCTCACTATGATGGGGCTACGGCTGCAGCAGAAGCGGCAAATCTGGCCTATCATTTCTTCCGTGGTAAGAGAAAGAATATACTCGTTTCACGAGCTGTCCACCCACAATATCGCGAAACCATCCGAACCTATATGCAAGGCCTGGAAAATGTCGTGGTTTTAGGCGATGAAGATCAGGCAGACATGTCCACAGGATTACAGCAACTTACAGGCAAGATTGATAACAACACTGCCCTTGTTGTGGTTCAATATCCAGATTTCTTTGGACGTGTAATAGACTATACGAATTTGATTAAAATTGCCCATACGCAAGGCGCACTGGTGTGTATGATCTTTAACCCTACTGCCCTTGGATTGATTAAACCTCCGGGAGACTATGACGCTGATATTGCTGTTGGTGATGGACAACCATTAGGTATCCCTTTATCATTCGGTGGCCCGTACCTGGGTATTTTCACCTGCAAGAAGAAATATGTTCGTAAGCTTGCCGGAAGACTGGTGGGTGAAACCGTGGATGAAGAAGGACAACGCGCCTATGTTCTGACGCTGACTGCCCGTGAACAGCATATCCGACGCGAGAAATCCACGTCAAACATTTGCACCAACCAGGGCTTAATGGCGCTTGCAGCAACCATATATCTATCCCTGCTTGGAAAAGATGGCTTTCAACAGGTAGCCAACCTGTGTTATCAGAAAGCACATTATGCAGCAGATCAACTTTCAAATATTGATGGATTTGAATTGGCTTTCCCTGAGACTCCTTTCTTCCACGAATTTGTCCTCAGAACCCCCAAACCTGTCAATGAAATTTCCGATCACCTCATCAATCATGGGATTTTTCCCGGGTATGATCTCAGCGAGGCCTATCCTGAAATGAATAACCACATGCTGATCGCAGTGACGGAAACCCTATCCAGGGAGGATATCGAATTTTTCGCTGCTACCTTGGAGGAGGTTGCCAATGATTGAACCAACGATATACGAGTTATCCCAACCCGGACGAATTGGTGTCACCTTTCCAGAAGCAGATGTTCCGCGGACATCCTTACCTAGAGAGTTCATCAGGTCAGATATTGCACTACCAGAGCTTTCCGAATTGGATGTCATCCGACATTTTACCCATCTCTCTAAACTTAACTATTCAATCGATGGTGGATTCTATCCGCTAGGCTCCTGCACAATGAAATACAACCCAAAGATCAACGAAGAGGTCGCACGATTACCCAGCTTTGCCCACACACATCCGCTGCAGCCAATCGCCAGTGTTCAGGGCAACCTTCATTTGATGTATGAGCTGCAGGAAAGGCTCAAGGAAATCAGTGGCTTTCACAGTATTTCCCTCACACCTGCTGCCGGTGCTCAAGGTGAATTAGTTGGTGCACTGATCATCAAAAAATACCATCAGGAAAACCAAGACCCAGACCGTGTAAAAATATTGATACCGGATTCTGCCCACGGGACCAACCCTGCCACATCCTCAATGAGTGGTTTCAAGGTTGTGCCGCTGCCTTCAGATGTGCGCGGCAATGTGGACCTGGAAGCGCTGAAATCAGAATGTGACGAGACTCTTGCTGGCTTGATGCTCACCAATCCCAACACCCTTGGCCTCTTTGATGAACATGTTGAAACGGTGATCGAGCTTGTTCACGAAGCAGGTGGACTCGTTTACGGTGATGGAGCCAACCTGAATGCCCTTCTGGGTGTCCTGCGACCAGGAGATGTGGGCTTCGACGTCATGCATTTCAACCTGCATAAAACATTTTCAACACCTCACGGTGGTGGAGGACCAGGTTCGGGTCCGGTTGGCGTTTCAGAGAATCTTGCTGAATTTTTACCAGGACCAATTGTCAAGATATTTGTTGAAGGTGACGAGGAAACGCTGCCCTTCTTTGGTTTTTATACGCCGAAATATTCTATTGGTCGTATGAAAGCGTTCTACGGCCATTTTGCGATGCATATCCGGGCATTTACTTATATTGCCATGCACGGCCCCCAAGGAATGCGGGAAATCGCAGAAAGAGCTGTACTGAATGCAAATTATTTAATGACCAGGGTAAAAGAAGACTATGTGCTGCCCTATGATCGGACGTGCATGCATGAATTTGTTGTGGAGGGTGCCTGGAAGGAAAAACCTGGTATCCACGCACTGGATGTCAGTAAAAGATTGATGGATTACGGCTTCCATCCCCCAACCAATTACTTCCCCTTGATCGTGCATGAAGCCCTGATGATCGAACCAACCGAGACAGAGTCCAAACAAACATTGGATAAATTTGTTAGCGCAATGAAAGGAATTGCCATAGAAGCTGCAGAAGACCCAGAATTATTGCAAAAAGCACCCCATTCAACCCCCATCCGGCGCTGTGATGAAGTTAAAGCTGCCCGTGACCTCGTTTTATGCTGCTGGATTCCAGAGGATTAACTAGAAAAGCGGTGGATTTTCCACCGCTTTTTTCCTTCTTTTCATCAATCTCTGAGAATCAGGCTGACCGGGCAGTGATCTGATCCCATAATCTCACTGTGGATCACAACATCATCAACCCTATCCATCAATTTTTCCGATACCAGAAAATAATCCAAACGCCATCCAATATCCTTTTTTCGTGCATTATAGCGATATGTCCACCAGGTGTAGTCCTCACTGTCCGGGTAAAGCTCACGAAAGGCGTCTACAAAATTGTGTTCAAGATACCTATCAATCCACTCACGTTCTTCAGGCAGGAAACCAGTATTTTTTGAGTTGGCTTTTGGATTGGCGAGATCGATCTCATTATGGGCTGTATTAAAATCTCCGGTGATGATGACACTCTCCCCATTTTTATGGATTTCATCGCAAAGATTCAATAAATCCTTATAAAATTCCAGCTTGAATGGAACCCTTTTATTTTCCTGTCCGCCATTTGGAAAATAAATATTATATAGATAAAAGTCCTCAAATTGGGAACGGATGACACGCCCTTCGCTATCAAATTTTTCTATCCCGATCCCCTTCACAATATCATTTGGTTCTTGCTTATGGAAGGTAACAACGCCGCTGTAACCCTTTCGCTCAGCAGAGTGCCACACGCCATGATAGCCATCCAGGGTGGCTTGCTCCTGGCTGATCTGGTCAAGTTGAAGCTTCGTCTCTTGAAAGCATAATAAGTCCGGGTCAACGTCATCAACCCAGTCAAGCGCTTTTTTCCTCAAAATTGCCCTGTAACCATTCACATTCCATGTTGTTATCTTCACCTGTGCACCTTTCCCTTATGATTCAGCATATGGTAAACTTCTAATTCGTATTGACTTGACAGATCAACTAGATTGTACTCACCTGGAAAACAATTATAAAGTGAAAATAACATACTGATATGTTAGAACGATTGATGGGTCTCCTAAAAAGAGGGCTAATAATATTCCTGGTGGCAATCTTTGCCGCCAATCTCAATATTGCAGGCACCGCTGAAGCCGTTTCTCATGCGCAAGAAGAACCTATCTATATCGTGCAATCCGGCGACACACTCAACTCCATTGCCCTGCGATTCGGCGTTTCAGCAGATGACCTTCAATTAGTGAACGACATCAGTGATCCGAACGCGCTGATTATCGGTCAGAGGTTGACGATCCCTGGCCTAGAAGGAATCGCGGGGATTTTAATATCAACCACCCTGAGTCTTGGCGCCTCTCTTATAAATCTCACCCGCCAATATCAACTGAACATGGATGACCTGGCCTATCTCAATCGAATAACAAGCCCTTCCGAGGCCATGGCTGGTGCCACATTCATCATTCCATTAGATGAAAATCAGGACACGAATCTATCGCTCGTCACGGTGGGTAAAGGACAAACCTTACTTGAAGCAGCCATTCGTACCGGGGAATCATCCTGGCAATTGATTCGAGACAATCAGCTCCTAGCCGCTTGGGACATCCTGCCTGGTGATAAACTTTATGGACCCCCGAGTGAAGACCTCCTTTCAACAGAAGGTGATTTCCTTGAAGATGTTTCATTTAATCGCTTGCCACTGGTACAGGGTGAAACACTCCAGATAAGTGTTAAATCAAAGTTACCTGTTGAAATTTCAGGACGTTTTGACGACGAGCAACTTCATTTCTTCAGTGATGACCAGGAGATCTATTACAGTTTCCATGGAATTCATGCCTTAGCGGATCCTGGCCCGCACAACCTTCAACTATCAGCAGTAATGGATGATGGGACCTTACATGAACTCGAACAGCTGGTTTTGCTGGTAGAAGGTGATTACACTAATGAATGGGTCTTTGTCCCTGAGGAATATCTCGATGAGAGCGTGATTGCAGAAGAAGACGCTTATCTTGAACCCATCCTAAAAACGGCTTCACCTGTCAAACACTGGCAGGGCATATTCCAGTATCCAGTTGATGAACCCTGCATCAACAGCTATTTTGGCCAAAGGCGAGACTATAACAACGGGTCATTGTACTTCTACCATACCGGTGTAGATTTTGCTGTCTGTGCGCAAAACTTGAATATTTATGCACCGGCAGATGGTGAGGTGGTCCTGGCAGAAGAGTTATCCATTAGAGGCAAGGCTATCTTAATTGATCATGGATGGGGTATCATCTCCGGTTACTGGCACCTTTCTGAGTTTAATGTGGATGTGGGAGATTTTGTAAAAACAGGAGACATCATCGGCCAAATAGGCAATACGGGGCGTTCAGCGGGGCCCCACCTGCACTTTGAAATTGATATTAATGGTATCCCTATCAATCCGGAAACATGGTTGATACAGGAATTTCCTCAATCTATAATTTCGACGAATGGTACAGATTAACAAAAAAACAAGCACCTGGATTGTGCCTGTCTTTCCATGCGCTAGGAGGGAGTCGAACCCTCACGCCTCAGCGGCACGTGGCCCTCAACCACGCCTGTCTGCCAGTTCCAGCACTAGCGCTAGAACAAAGGTAATTATAACTTGCATAGATTGCTTGTCAAGCTGACATAGCTTACATGAATTCACGGGATGAGATCACGATAGTGAAAGGAAGTAAATTCTTGATAATAATCTTAATGATCAATCGAGTATCTAATAGGCAATGAATGACAAACAAAACGCAAAGAATTTATTGAAATTTTTTATGATTATTCAATCATCTTAAGGAGCAGGCAATGACGATCGTATTAGATGCAATGGGAAGTGATCAGCGACCAGACCCAGAAGTGCAAGCAGCGGTTACAGCATCCAAGCAACTCAATGAAGAGATCGTCCTGGTTGGAAATAAAATCGAGCTTCAAGAGAAATTATCCCGAATTCCCGGGGATAAAACAAAGGTCAGGATCGCTCATGCAGAGCAAGCACTCGACATGAGCGACCACATTGTTGAAGCCCGCGCGAAAAAAGAGAATTCAATGCGGGTGGGTATGGAGCTTGTCAAAGCCGGGGATGGCGATGCATTCGTGACTGCCGGAAATACCGGGATGGCTATGTATTATGCCAGAAAGACATTCGGCGACATCCAGGGCGTAATCCGGCCGTGTTTGTGTGCCTTGTTCCCGGTTCGTAATGGACATGCCGTCGTGCTGGATATCGGTGCCAATGCAGAATGCCGTCCGGAATTTCTTGTTCAATTTGCATTGATGGGTAAAGTTTACGCACAAACAATGCTGGGAGTTGACAACCCACGCATTGGGCTGCTCTCGAACGGTGAGGAGGAGGGGAAAGGCAACAACCTGGTTCGAGAAACGTTCCCCCTATTGAAAGCATCTGATTTGAATTTTATTGGTAATGTCGAGGGCAAAGAACTCTTTGGAGGTATGGCGGATGTAGTGGTCACAGATGGTTTCACTGGAAATGTGATGCTGAAATCGACTGAGGCGGTCGCCAAACTGATTGTAGATATTCTCAAAGAAGAACTCATGTCCACATTCCGCACCAAGATGGGCGCACTTCTTGCCAAACCAGCATTTTCTAAGCTGATGAAATTGCTCGACCCGGCTGAAATCGGCGCAGCCCCCCTGCTAGGTATTGATGCACCGGTTTTTGTTGGTCATGGCAGATCTGATGCCCATGCTGTGGTCAGCTCAGTCCGTGCAGCCAAACAAAGCGTTCAAAATAAACTCCTGGAGGAATTACGCCAGGCAATCTCTGAAAATCTATATCAAGAATAAGGAAAATATGAAACAAGTCATCAACGAGAAACTAATCAGTCGAAACAAAAAAATCGGTAATATCACCTCTATCTTAGGGATTGTTATCCTTGTCGGCGGTTTAATTCTGAATTTCAAACCAACTACAACCAAAACACTCATTTCCTTCGGTGCGCTCATCATCGGCTTCATCGTAGCCCAGGTCAGCACCTATTTTGTCAATAAATTTGGACGTAGCCCACGATTTGATGAGCTTATCTCGGATAATCTTACAAAATTAAATAACAGCTACACTTTCTATGTATATGAAGGTCCAATCCCAATGCTGTTAGTTGGTCCCGCTGGGCTGTGGATCCCAATACCTATCGCTGCCAGCGGCGAAATCTATTATGATAAAAAATGGAAGCAGCAGGGCGGGGGATTCCTATTGAAGTTATTTGGCCAGGAAAAGATTGGCCGACCCGCAATGGATGTTGAATCACACGAGAAACGCATCAGAGAGTTCTTAAGTGACCATCTTGAGGATGAAGAAATGCCCACGATCAACAGCATACTGGTCTCCATTCATCCGAAGGCGACCATCGGAGATATCGAAAATGCACCAACCTCCTTGGTGAAGGTTGATGCACTGCGTCGGTCCATTCGTAGAGTAGATCGAAAAGTTGAAGAGGAAATTCCCCAGGATATCCTGGATAAGCTCAATGCATTGCTAAGCTGATCACATATCGTTTACCGATTACTCAATTCAGTATATTCAAGCAATGTTTTGATTTCATCGGGTTTGAGATAACGGAAATTTCCAGGTTGAAGTTTTCCCAAAAGGATTGGACCAATTCTAACCCGTCGGATTTGTAGAACAGGTAAGCCAATTCTGGCACCTGTTCTGCGGATCTGCTTGTTTTTTCCCTCGCGCAAGACGATTGACAACCACGCGCCGGATTTTGTATAAGCTTTGATATCTACTTGAGCTGGCAGTGTGCGATACCCATCTTCAAGAACAACTCCGCGACGCCAAATCTCTAGTTGCTCTTCATCTGGACGACGGGAAACCCTGACCTCGTATTCCTTATCATGCTCATATCGGGGATGTGTCAGCCGATTCGCTAATTCGCCGTCATTGGTCAACAAGACCAAACCTTCGCTGTTGAAGTCCAGCCGTCCAACTGGATACATATGGCGCTCATCCTTGACAAGGTCGAAAATTGAGGGGCGAGAGTCTCCAGGGGCATCTAACGACAGCATATTTTTGGGTTTATTGACCGCGATATAGACCTTTTTCTCGGGTTTGCCGATTAAATTGCCATCCAAACGTATTTCATCTGCCTTTGGGTCTGCTTGAAATCCCACCCGAATTCGCCTGCCATTGACCGTCACACGTCCATCCCGAATGTAATCTTCACATCCCCTGCGGGAGCCAAACCCTGCCCTGGACAGAATCTTTTGAACTCTTTCTTTTGTCATCAGGTTTTCAACACCTCCCGGGTCCCATTTCCATTTACTTGATCCACAAGAGCATCAAAATCAATGAAAGGCAGTGCATCAAGCGTCTCAAGGCCAAAATATTGCAGAAATTCTGGTGATGTGCCGTAATAAAATGGTCGGCCAGGTCCATCTGATCGACCTAATTCCTCAATCAAACCCTTCGATAATAAGGTCCTCAAAACGCTGTCGCTGTTGACACCCCTGATCACATCCACTTCTGGACGGGTTACTGGCTGTTTGTATGCCACGATGGACAGAGCCTCCAGAGCGGCTTGTGATAAAGAACTCGATGTCTCTAAACCTAAGAAGTTTTCTATCGTTTCACTGATCGATGGAACGGTCGTGATCTGAACCTTGGTCTTGACCCGCATCAACCGTAGGCCATGTCCATACTCGATATAATGGGATTCGAGTTCTTCAAGATATGACTGTACTTCACTTTCTGTGATATCCAGTACTTTTGATAATTGGTATGCACTAACAAGTCCAGATGAGACAAAAAGTAAGCCTTCAATTTTTGCGGCTATTTCTGGAAGATTAATTTTTTCTGCCATAGATACGGTTGCTTCCATCCTATTAAGTTCAATGATTATACTCGATTATTTTTTGTTCATCTTCACATCGATACTGGTAGAATAGAATGAAGAAGAATTGAGAATATTAATAAGGACTCAGGACAACAATGCGTATATTACTAACTGGAGCAGCAGGTTTTTTAGGCTCGCATCTCACTGATCGATTGATTTCTGAAAATCATGAAGTGATCGGAATGGATAATTTCATCACGGGCAATAAGGAAAATCTCGAACATCTGGCTGGAAATCAAAATTTTTACTTGATACGGCACGATGTTTCGAATTTTATATTTGTCCCAGGAGAGCTTGATTATGTTATCCATTTCGCTTCTCCTGCCAGCCCCAATCCCGCCTCACCCCTGGGATATCCAAATCTTCCTATACAAACCTTGAAAGCAGGAGCCTTGGGAACGCATAACTCACTGGGAGTAGCCCGTGCCTATCACGCAAGATTTTTACTGGCATCAACCAGCGAAATCTATGGTGATCCATTGGTACATCCCCAAATAGAGACCTATTGGGGAAATGTTGATCCCATCGGACCGCGTTCAGTATATGACGAAGCAAAGCGTTTTGCTGAAGCATTGACCATGGCTTATCACCGCTTTCATGACATCGACACTCACATTGTACGCATTTTCAATACATACGGTCCTCGTATGCGCCTGGATGATGGACGTGTGGTGCCAAATTTTATACAGCAAGCGCTCAGGGAGGAAACTCTAACCATTTATGGGGATGGTTCACAAACCCGCAGTTTTTGTTATGTTGATGATCTGATCGAAGGTGTCTATCAGTTAATGCTGAGCGATTACCACGAGCCTGTGAATATTGGAAATCCCAACGAGATCAGCATACATGAACTGGCGGATTTGGTTAACGATATCACTGGAAACCATGCTGGATGTCAGATGAAATCAATGCCCAGGCTTGGGAATGACCCCCAACGCAGAAAACCTGATATCAGTCGTGCAAGAAACATTTTAGGATGGGAGCCAAAGATCAATATCAGGGAGGGTTTGCTGAAAACAATCCCTTATTTCAAACAGAAACTAAGTTCATGAACTTCATCAAAGAAAAACAGGAACGGAACCGGTTCCTCAAATTTGCTGTGGTTGGTTTAACTGGGGCAGTTGTTGATTTTGGAATCCTCAATCTCCTTCGACTGGCGTTTGACATGCCGTTGATTGCAGCCCAGGCGATTTCTTTTATCTGTGCTGTGATCAATAACTTCATATGGAATCGCTTTTGGACCTATCCAGATTCTCGCACCAAACAGATCACCAAGCAACTGGTCCAGTTTTTTATCATCAATACCATTGGCATTCTCATCCGCACCCCGCTCATCACCTGGCTGGATCAGAAAATTTTATCCCTCCTGGATCGAGATAGCTTTGTTTTTCCCATCAGTGATATGGTCATCAGTCAGAATCTTGCCTTAGCGATTGCGATATTGATCATCCTTTTGTGGAACTTTTTTGCCAACCGGTACTGGACTTATAATGATATACCAGGCGAATCAGGAAACAAAGAGGAGGTTGTTGATCCCCTCCCACTTGAGGATAAGACGGTAAATAAATCATGAAAATGACTCATCGGAAACGTCTGGAAAAAACTTTGGCTGGCCAATCACCCGATCGGATCCCATGGGCATTATGGCACCATTTCCCTGTTGATGATCAGGATCCGATTGCCCTGGTAAAAGCAACTCTTGCATTTCAAGATCAATTTGGTTTCGATCTCATCAAAGTGATGCCGCCTTCTTCCTTCTGCTTGAAAGATTGGGGGGCTGAAGATGAATGGCAGGGGAACCTGGAGGGCACCCGAGCCTATGTGCGGCGTCCCATCCAAAAACCTGAGGACTGGTATTCACTCCAAATTCTTGATCCATATCAGGGTTATCTCAACAGGCAACTGGAGTGCCTGGCTTATCTCAAGCAATCGGTCTCACCTGGGACACCATACCTTCAGACGATATTCAATCCACTCTCGCAGGCAAAAAACCTGGTAGGGCCCGAGAATCTGAGCGTCCATCTTCGCCAATATCCTGATGCACTTCACACCGGATTGAAAACTATCCTGGAAACAACCCTGAGGTTTATCGATGCTGCGAAAGGTTTTGGTATCTCTGGCATATTTTTGGCCATTCAACATGCTTCCTTTCAAGTCCTGACAAAAGATGAATATCAAGAATTTGGGTGTGCCTATGTTAAGCTCATTCTTGAAACAGTAAATAACCTTTGGATTAACGTGGCGCATCTCCATGAAAACGCGGTTATGTTTGATTTGATCGCTAAATACCCGGTCCAGGTGCTGAACTGGCATGATCGAGAGACATCACCGAACCTATCAGAAGGTTTGCAGCGTTTTGCAGGAAGCGTGTGTGGCGGGATCAGCAGGATTAATAGTTTGGTCCTTGGAGCACCAGAGAAAATCAAGACAGAAGCAAGGCAAGCCATTGAACAAACGAACGGCCAACGCTTAATCCTGGGAACGGGATGCGTATTGCCGCTCAACACACCTTTCGGCAACATCATGGCTTTGCATGAAATCGTGAAAGCAACCTGAAAATGCGTGTGATCTCAGGCAGTGCCAAAGGTGTTCGCCTTGCTAGTGTACCGGGGAAATCTACACGGCCAATTACTGACCGGGTCAAAGAAGCGTTGTTCAATATTTTGGGACACGACATCGTCGGTCAATCAATCCTGGATTTATTTGGGGGAACCGGCGCTGTGGGAATTGAAGCCCTTTCCAGGGGTGCAGAACACGCCGTTTTCTTGGATATCAATTACAGAGCTTTTCGGGTAATTCAAGA
>Ga0209121_10000479_pt1 | contig 42229 bp, 39 predicted proteins | sample Cruoilmetagenom3_FD_187292 | JGI IMG/M metagenome (GOLD analysis project Ga0209121, IMG submission 187292) | Oil polluted marine microbial communities from Coal Oil Point, Santa Barbara, California, USA - Sample 3 (SPAdes) (version 2) | ecosystem: Environmental > Aquatic > Marine > Oil seeps ... | reverse complement strand
TAACGAACAATTTGGATGGATTGAAGTAGTTTGTGGATCCATGTTCTCTGGTAAAACAGAAGAACTAATTCGTAGATTAAAACGAGCCCAATTTGCAAAGCAAAAAGTAGAGATTTTCAAACCTGCCATTGATATACGCTATGATGAAGAAAAGGTAGTTTCACACGACTCGAATGAAATTAGATCTACCCCAGTTCCTGCTTCATCTAATATTCGAATTTTAGCCGATGATGTTGATGTTGTTGGAATTGACGAAGCACAATTTTTTGATGATGAAATTGTTGCTGTTTGTAACGATTTAGCAAACCGTGGAATTCGTGTAATTGTTGCTGGTTTAGATATGGATTTTAAAGGGAATCCATTTGGTCCAATGCCAGCACTTATGGCAACGGCCGAATATGTAACTAAAGTTCACGCCGTTTGTACAAGAACAGGAAATTTAGCACATTACAGCCATCGAACTGCTTCTAGTGATGAGTTAGTTTTATTAGGTGAAACACAAGAGTATGAGCCTTTAAGTCGTGCTGCGTATTATAAAGCAATACAGGAAGAAAAAAAGCAAAAATCTGACCAAGTTAAAAATGGGAAATAACCATGTTACTTTTTTAGAAATTGATTTAAATGCCATTGATTTTAATCTATACTTTTTTAAATCTAAACTCGAACCAGAAACAAAAATTCTCGTTGTCTCAAAAGCATTTGGCTATGGGGTAAGCGCTGTTAAAATTGCAAATCATATAAAAAACAACGTTGACTATTTTGCTGTTGCCTATTTAGATGAAGGAATCGCTTTACGTAATGCTGGAATTGAAAATCCGATTTTAGTACTTCATCCTCAAATTAGTAATCTTGCAAAAATTATTGAATACCACCTCGAACCTAATATTTATTCAATAAAATTATTAGAAGAATTTATACAAATATCTAGTGATTTAAAAACACCTTTATATCCAATTCATTTAAAATTTAATACAGGTTTAAACCGATTAGGGTTTTCAATTTCTGATTTAGAGAAATTAATAAATCTCATTAAGAAAACTAAAAAAATTGAAGTGAAATCTGTTTTTTCACATATTGCAGCAAGTGAAGATTTAAGTGAAAAAGCTTTTACATTAAAACAAATAAAATCTTTTTCTGAAATGACTTTAAAATTTGTAAAAGAGACCAAAACAAATCCTTTTACACATATGAGTAACACTTCAGGAATACTAAATTACACTTCAAATGCCCAATTTGATATGGTTCGCTTAGGTATTGGTTTATTAGGATTTGGAAATGATAAAAAGTTTACCTCACAATTAAAAAATACGTTTCAATTAAAATCAATAATTTCTCAAATTCATACGGTTAAGAAAGGAGAATCGGTTGGTTATAATAGAGCTTTTAAGGCAACTACAACTATAAAAACTGCCACCATTCCTATTGGGCATGCCGATGGAATTTCACGAAAACTGAGTAATAAAGTTGGATATGTTTACATTAACAATCAAAAATGTTTTATTGTTGGAAATGTGTGTATGGATATGATTATGGTTGATATTACTACAATAAATTGTAATGAAGGAGACACTGTAATTGTTTATAAAAACCAACAGCATATTGAAGATTTAGCTTCAAAAATAGGCACAATTCCTTATGAATTATTAACAGCTATGTCACAAAGAATTCAACGAGTGTTAAAATAATGTTAACGTATTTTATTTTTTTACTACTTTAGCAACTATTAATTAACTCTAAAAAATTAAAAAATGGGAATGCTTAAAGAATTTAAGGACTTTGCAATGAAGGGTAACCTTGTTGATATTGCAGTTGGTTTCGTAATGGGTGCAGCTTTTAAATCGGTTGTTACTTCATTCACTGGCGGAATAGTTTCTCCGCTAATTGGCTTGTTGTTCGATACAGACTTTAAAGATTTAAAATATATCTTGAAAGACGGTATAGCAGATGAGGCTGGAAAAGTTGTTGGTGAAGTTGCCTTGTTATATGGCGACTTTTTAACAAATGTAATTGACTTTGTTATCGTTGCATTTGTAATGTTTATGGTTGTAAAAGCTGTAAATTCTACAAAGAAAAAAGAAGAACCAGCTCCAGAAGCTCCAAAAGGACCTTCACAGGAAGATTTACTTGTTGAAATTAGAGATTTATTATCTAAAAAATAAACCAAACTTTATTTAGATAACCAGAAAAGGCTTACCAATTGGTAAGCCTTTTCTCCTTTTTAATTTAATCTTTATGGTTTTTTTGTTGTATAAACCTCTGCAATAGATGATGAGTTTTTGGCAATATGAATTGGTGTTAATACATCCCCTACTGAAACATTTCCTGTTTGCAATACTTTAAAATAAATTCCACTTTTTGTTGAATTCCAAAACTGTTTTAAAATCGCCTGAGTCCCAAAACGCAATCCCAATTTCATACAAGGTTCTCTTGGCTTTGTAACTTCTATAATGGTTTCACCTAATTTATATTGACTTCCAACAAAAATTTCGGTTTCCTCTAAATTTGTAATGGTTAAGTTTTCTCCGAATATTCCAAATTTCCAGTCTAATTTAGGATATAAATTTTTCCAAAAGTGGTAGTGATCTTCAGAGTAAGCATACACTGCTTGGTCTATTCCTCCATGGTGTTTTCTATCAATTACAGCATCATTTTCAACGTCTTCTTTCCCTAAAAAAATAGGTTTTTCAACAGGATATTTAAAAATTCCCGTTTCAATAATTCGCCCGTTATATTCAATACTTTTTCGCTCTCCAAGATTTACCGATACTACCTTCATAAAATTATTTTTCTTGAAATTTAACCAATTCATTTGCAATTTTTCGATCATTAGAAAGGCGTGGAACTTTGTTCTGACCTCCTAATTTTCCGATAGATTTCATATAATTATTAAATCCTCCTTTTTCAATAACTCTAATTTTTAATTGCTGAAGAATCTTACCTACTATTAAGTCTTTATAATAACTGTTTTGACGCTGAAGTTCTGCATCAATTTTTAATGCAAATTCAGCTAAATTTTCAGGTTTATTTACAAACTCTACAAACCATTCATGATATGGCAATCCACTTTCAGGAGTAATTTGTGGTGCCACTGTAAATTCACTTACGCTAATATTTGTGGCTTTCGTATTTATATTCATTGCCTCTTCAACCTCTTTTCCAATTACGTGCTCACCAAAAGCTGAAATAAAATGTTTTATTCTTCCGGTTACAATGATTCTTGGCGGATTTAACGAAACAAACTCAACCGTATCGCCAATATTATAACCCCATAAACCTGCATTTGTACTTAAAATAATGACATAATTTACACCTAATTTAACCTCTCCTATTGATAATCTTGTCGGATTTTCATTAAAAAATTCTTCTGCTGGAATAAACTCGTAAAACATTCCGTTATTTACCAGCAACAACATCCCTTTTTCAACTTGTGAATCCTGCGCAGCAATAAAACCTTCAGAAGCTGGATAAAGCTCTATGGTATCTACCTTTCTACCTATTAATTCTTCAAATCTATTTCGATAAGGTTCATAGTTTACACCGCCATAAACGAACAAATTAAAATTTGGAAAAACTTCACCAACGCTTTTTCCAGTACGCTCAACAATTCGCTCAAAATACATTTGAACCCAAGAAGGAATACCGCCAAATAGCGTCATATTTTCATTGATTGTTTCATCAATAACAGCTTCAACTTTTGTCTCCCAATCTTCAATGCAGTTCGTTTCCCAGCTTGGCATACTATTTTTTTGAAGATATTTTGGAACATAATGTGCCGAAATACCCGATAATCTTCCTGTTTTTATTCCATTTGTTTCTCCTAATTCAGGACTTCCTTGTAAAAAAATAACTTTTCCTTCTAAAAAATCTGATTTTTGCGTTTCATCAATATACATTAACAAAGCGTTTCGAGCTGCTTTTATATGATTTGGAACGGACTCTTTAGTTAACGGAATGTATTTTGTTCCAGAGGTTGTACCCGAAGTTTTGGCAAAATAAGCTGGCTTTCCTGGCCATAAAATATCTGATTTGCCTTCAACAACATCGTTTACATACGGTTTTAAACTTTCATAATCTCTTATAGGAATGTTCTTTTTAAAATCGGAATAGTCTTGTATATTTTCAAAATTATGATCTTTTCCAAACTTCGTATTTTTAGCCGATTTAATTAGTTTTTTTAAAACTTTCAATTGCGTTTCGGCTGGCTTAGAACTATATTTATAAATTCTCTTCGTTACTTGTTTTGCAAAAGGTTTTGCTAAAATTGACTTTACTTTCATTATTCAAAATCGATATAATTAGACGGATTTACAGGATAGCCTTCGTTCCAAAGTTCAAAATGTAAATGAGGCCCCGTACTTAATTCTCCAGTATTTCCTGCGGAAGCCACCACTTCACCAGATTTTACCAAATCGCCCTGTTCTTTATGCAACGCTGTATTGTGTTTGTACACAGAAATAAAACCATTTGCGTGCTCAATAATTACAACATGACCTGTTTCGGCAGTCCATTCAGCAAAAATGACCGTTCCATCTGCAACCGCTTTTACGGGTGTTCCCATTTCAACTGCGATATCAATAGCAAAATGTTTTGTTTTCGGATTGTAAACATCTGAAATTGTTCCCGTTACAGGGGCAAAAAACACCAATTCTGCATCTTTTGTAGCTTCATTAAAAATACTATACCTATCTGCACTTTCTATATCTTGTCTAAACTGCATATCCAAATTACTTGGATCTAAATTTATGGTGTCTTTATCGTATTTTATAGCCTCTAAAACCGAATCTTTATCGAATTGAACATCGCTAATTTTACCTGTTAATAATTCTCTAACTTTTTGAATGTATAAATTATTCACCTCTAAAACCTGCTCTAAAGAATCTGTTTTATAAATAAGATCGGTAGCGTCTCTTTTTAATTTTGTTGAAGAATATCCTGGTATGTATTCTCTTAAATTGGTAAATGCAATTAAGAATATAGTACCAATAATAAGTAATATCGAAAATAAACCTCCAAAAATGAACACGTTTAATCGCGTTAATTTAAATGAAATTTTTTCTTCAAAAGTGTCTTCATTTAAAATAACCAAACGATACTTATGTATCAATTTTTGTTTGAATTTTCTTTTTGTCTTTTTGTGTTTTGTCATAATTGAATGCGAACAAATATACAACGAAATTTTGTTTATTTATTTTCTAAAAAGTGGAATATTGTAGTTAAAATTGCCTTAAATTTTACTTGTAAAAATTCATTTCATCAATATATTTCCACACGTTTGGCGGTAACATTGGGCGAACCTCATTTTTGTTTTTAATGGCGTTTCGAATAAAAGTAGATGAAATTTCAACAATCGGTGCTGCTACTTTATGAATCTTAGAATGATTTTTAAATTGGTTTTCACTTTCTCCTTTTGAAATTCTAGGATACACATATAAATGATAATTCTCTAAAATAGTTTCATAATTTTTCCACTTATGAAACCCTTTTAAATTATCTTCTCCCATAATTAAGCAAAACTCATGATTTGGGTATTTTTCTTCAAGACTAACAAGGGTATTAACCGTATAATTTGGTTCTGGCAAATTAAATTCTATGTCTGAAGTATTTAATTTAGGATACTCTTCAACCGCTATGGTTGCAATTGCTAAACGGTGATGATTGCTTAGTAATGAGGCTTTCTTTTTAAACGGGCTTAAAGGTGTAATTACAAACCAAACCTGATCCAAATCGGAATATTCAGCCATATGGTTTGCAATGATTAAATGCCCTATATGAATGGGATTAAATGAACCAAAAAATAATCCAACTTTCATTTATTTTACAAATTTTTCAACCAATTTATAGGCTTCTTTTTTAGCCTCTTCTAAATCGTCGTTAATTAATATTACGTCAAAATCTTTTGCAAATTTCATTTCCTTTGCCGCTTTTGCAACACGCTCTTTTATCTTTTCCTCGCTATCGGTTTTTCTAGCTCGTAAACGCCTTTCCATTTCTTCAATAGATGGAGGTTGTACAAAAATTGCGAAAGTATTTTCTGGGTATTTCTTTTTTATATTCAAACCACCTACCACATCAATATCAAAAATTACATCTTGTCCTAGCTTCCAAATTCGTTTTACTTCTTTTTTTAATGTACCATAAAAATTGTTTGTGTAAACTTCTTCGAATTCAACAAAATCATCTTTATCAATATGTTTTTTAAACTTTTCATCAGAAATAAAATAGTAATCTTTTCCATCAATTTCTGTTCCACGTGGTTTGCGTGAAGTTGCCGAAATTGAAAAATCTAAATTCAACTCTTTTTGAGCTAACAAATGGTGTACAATTGTAGTTTTACCTGATCCTGAAGGAGCTGAAAACACAATTAATTTTCCTTTTTTCTTCACTTTCGTTTAATTTATAGAACATTTAAATTTTGTTCTTTAATTTTCTCCAATTCATCTTTCATTTGAACCACTAATTTTTGCATTTCAGCAAAATTAGCTTTAGACCCAATTGTATTTACTTCACGACCAATTTCTTGCGATATAAAACCTAGCTTTTTACCATTTGAAAATTGACCATCTAACTCTTTCTTAAAATACTCTAAATGGTTTTTTAAACGGACTTTTTCCTCAGTAATATCTAGCTTTTCGATATAATAAATTAGTTCTTGTTCAAATCTATTTTGGTCAATTTCAGCTTCCAATTCTGCAACCGATTTTTTAAGTTTTTCCTTTACATGTTTTACCCGTTGAGGATCCATTTCAATAATTTTTTCTAATAAATTAGAAATGTTCACCAATCGCAATTCAAAATCTTTGCACAATGCTTTTCCTTCATCTTCTCTATACTTTACAATTTTTTCCAAAACTTCAGAAATTCCTTTTTCAATTTCACTCCACTCTTCTTCATTTAATTCTTCTCGTTCAGTTTTTAAAGCGTCGGGTAAACGCACCGCCATTTTTAACAATTCAACCTGATCTGCATCTACAATGTCATTTAATTGATTCATATATTCACTCACAACTGATGAATTAATTTTAGAAGAAACTTCACCTCCATTATCTTCTACATAAATAGAAAAATCAACTTTTCCCCTCACCAATACTTTTCCAATATTTTTACGAATACTAAGTTCCTTTTCTCGATAATACGATGGAATTCTAACATTTAAATCTAAATTTTTGCTGTTTAGCGATTTTATTTCAATCGTAATTTTTTTTGAAGAAAGTTGCAATACGGTTTTTCCGTATCCGGTCATTGATTGTATCATTTATTCTAAAATTTAGGCAAATTTAACGCATTTCAATTTAAGTTCGAGTTTTTAACGAACACATTAAAAAAAATTGTCCAAAAGTATTGTGTATTTTTGTTTTTCGAATTTAAAATTCTGTTTCGTTTTGAATAAAATTAAACACATATTAGTTGTCCGCCTTTCGGCTATGGGAGACGTTGCTATGTTAGTTCCTGTTTTACGCGCTTTTACAAAAAAGCATCCAACCATAAAAATTACGGTGCTTTCAAAACCTTTTTTAAAACCTCTTTTTGAAAATTTAAATAATGTTCATTTTTTTGAAGCCGATGTCGCCAACAAACACAAGGGAATTACTGGTTTATACAAACTATTTAAAGAATTAAAAGGCTTGAACATTGATGCCGTTGCGGATATACACAATGTTTTAAGATCTACAGTATTAAGAACTTTTTTTAAACTTTCTTTTTTCAAAGTTGCTGTAATTGATAAAGGTAGAGCGGAAAAAAAAGCACTTACCCGAACCAATAACAAAGTTTTTAAACAGTTAAAAACAACACACGAACGATATGCCGATGTGTTTCGAAAACTTGGTTTTGAACTTGATTTATCGAATCCCGAATTTCCTAAAAAAGAGAGATTACCTAGCGAAATTATTAAAATAACTGGTGAAAAAACTAAAAAATGGATTGGAATTGCGCCTTTTGCTCAATACAATTCTAAAATGTATCCAATTAACTTCATGGAAAAAGTTATTGAACAATTATCTAATGATACTAATTTGAAAATTCTCCTTTTTGGAGGTGGAAAAAAAGAAGTTGAAATTTTAAATCTTGTAGAAGAAAAATATCCTAATGTTGTCAATGTTGCTGGTAAAATTAAATTGAAACAAGAATTAAATTTAATCTCAAATTTAGATTGTATGCTAAGTATGGATTCTGGAAATGCTCATTTTTCCGCTATGTTAGGCATAAATACTTTTACACTTTGGGGAATTACGCATCCTTTTACTGGTTTTGCACCGTTTAATCAACCTTTTGAAAATGCAATTTTACCCAATTTAAAAAAATACCCGAACATTCCTTGTTCCATTTACGGAAACAAGATTTGTGATGGTTATGAAAATGTGATGGAAAGTATTGCTCCAGAAAAAGTGGTTGAAAAAATACTAACATCTATAAACTAAAAAGGGGATTGCAATTGCAAACCCCTTTTTAGTTTTACTTGTTTTAATTCTACTCGTCTAAAGCAGGAATTCTTAATACTTGACCTGGATAAATTTTATCTGGATCGGTAAGCATTGGTTTATTTGCTTCAAAAATAACAGGATACTTCATCGCGTTTCCGTAATATTTTTTTGCAATTTTACTTAAATAATCTCCTTTTACTACCGTATGAAACTGTGCAACAGGCTCTTCAATTTCAACAGTCATTCTGTCATCAACAGATGCAATTCCTTCCGTGTTTCCAAGAACTAAAATAACTTTTTCTCTTGTAGCTTGCGAATCTGCTTGTCCCCAAACTTTTGCAGTATCACCGTCAACTTCAATGTTTAAATCTAAAACCTCAAAACCTAATGTTTCTACTGCGTTTGTTAATTTGTCCGCTTTTAATTTTGCTAATTCAGCAACCTTCACTGCAGCTTCAGCAGCTTCTTCTTCAGTCGTTTTTCCAATACCGAAAACCTTTGCTCCTGCATTCTTAATGAATGAAAATAATCCCATAATTTTTTTCCTTTTTTAATTAATTATTAATTTTATTACTAAAGGGTAATATACAAAAATTAAACCAAACTTTAATTGAGAATATTTCCTTTATTATTCTATTTTTGCATTAAATATTTAGGGTATGATTGTCAATATATTAGATAAAAAGAAATCAATAATAAATAAATTTATTTCTGAAATTAGAACAAAAGAAATACAAGGAGACAGTATGAGATTTCGACGAAATATTGAACGTATTGGCGAAATTTTAGCTTATAAAATAAGTGAAACTTTAGATTTTGAAACTAAAGAAATTAAAACTCCTTTAGGAGATACTGCTATTGAAATTCCTAAAAAAAATGTTGTTTTATGCTCTATTTTAAGAGCGGGATTACCATTACATAATGGGCTTCTAAATTATTTTGATGATGCTGAAAGTGCATTTATTTCAGCATATAGAAAACACATTTCAAAAACTGAATTTGAAATTAAAGTAGAGTACTTTGCTTCACCTAGCTTACAAGATAAAACCTTAATATTAGCCGATCCAATGTTGGCAACAGGCCAGTCACTAGTTAGTGTTTATGAAGTCTTAAAAAAACATGGTATTCCAAAAGAAATTCATGTAGCATGTGTTATTGGATCAGATGAAGGTATTGCTTTTATAAAGGATCATTTTCCACAAAACACGAAGCTTTGGATTGCAACTGTAGATAAAAAATTGAACGACAAAGGCTATATTGTACCTGGATTAGGAGATGCAGGCGACTTGGCTTTCGGCGAAAAATTATAAAAGATAAACTTCAAAAGAGAATAGTAGAAAAATATACAAAACACTATTTTTTAATAGTGAAGATTCGCTTTTCTGAATAAAATTACCAATTATTATTGCCGATGGAAATATCACAAAAAGTAGTTCAGAACTATTTTTTATTGTAGAAAATACTACCATTAATATACTTATAAAAAGTAACCACAACACAACCACCCAAGAATATTTATGTACGTTATTAACTAACATAAATTTTGAAGATACATTTAAAATAGACCAGATTAAAACTATCACTAAAAACAGTAGCGGAAATACAATTTTTACCGATTTATACATTTCAAAATTAAAACTATATTCAAGATTGAAATGATTATAAAAAATAGGTAAATTATCAAAATAAAACAAATATGTAAAATAGATAAAAACTGGTGTTATAAATCCGATTATTGGAATTATAAAGTTTCGGAAATCAGTTTTTTTATAAACTATTATTGAAACATACACCAATGCTAAAAACAAGAAACTCCACGAATAAAATAGCATTGCCATTCCAATCCAAAAACCACTATCAAATATTTTTCCTTTCGTATTTATATTGCTTTTTAAACTAAAAATTTTTCTAAAAGCAAGTAATAAAAACAAATTAGACAAAACTAAATTAGCATTTAACATTACTTCTGGAAACATCCCTAACAACAAAACAACTAGAAGCTGTGGATAATAATTATTGTGAATTAATTTATTCTTAAAAACAATGAAATTTGCTAAAAATAAAATTCCAACATTAACTAAAAATAGTCCTAAAATTTTCAGAAGAAAATCAAAAAAAGGCTGATCTTGAAAAATTAATAAACTATTAATTAAAAAATAAACGAATAGAAGTACAATTAAGTAAATGATATTTACTGGTTTACTTTTATTAAAAAAATTTGCAATCATTACTATATTTTATACTTTTGCCTGTAAATATAAATAAGTTATGATTGCAAACAATATTTTTAGAGCTATAGGTGATTTTTTTACAAATGTATTATTTGCACCGCATGAAAGTTTAAGACACATGGATAACTGGTGGTTGCAAAGTACCGTTAGTTGGATTTTTGTTATAATCACTTTTATCGCTTTTTTCTATTGGCTAGGAGAAATAAGAAAATACAAAAAGGCAGGAAACGAATAATTTCGATTTCATTATAGTTATTCTTCAATTTAATCTCAATTTGTGGGTAGTAAAAACAAACTAAAAAGGTTTCGTGAAAATGATACTTTTGCCAATGTAATTCAACCGGCTCGTCAAGAAGTTTTAGATGGTTTTGAATTAAAAGGAAAATGGAATACACATTTTGGCAATGACAACCCTATTATTCTTGAACTTGGATGTGGTAAAGGTGAATACACTATTGCATTGGCAAGAAAAAATCCAAACATAAATTATATAGGTATTGATTTAAAGGGTGAGCGTTTTTGGCGTGGCGCTAAAACGGCTTTAGAAGAAAATTTAAATAATGTTGTTTTTATTAGAACGCAAATTGAACTCATCGATTTGCTTTTTGAAGAAAATGAGGTTTCAGAAATTTGGATTACTTTTCCAGATCCTCAGATTAAATATACCCGTACCAAACACAGAATGACAACCCACCCGTTCTTGAAAAAATATTACCACGTTTTAAAACCAGAAGGAGTTGTAAATTTAAAAACTGACAGTGAATTTATGCATGGGTATACATTAGGATTATTACATGGCGAAGGGCATGAAGTAATGTATGCACATCATGATGTATATAAAAATGCACATTCACCTACTGAAGTTGTTTCAACTCAAACTTTCTACGAATCGAAATATCTAGAAACAGGGAAGGCAATTACATATATTAAATTCAAAATTCGCTATTAATCCTTATTTTAGTGAATGGGAAAATCTGAAAACTTTTTCGAAAAGGTGTATCAAGTTGCCAAACTCATTCCTTATGGTCGCGTTACTAGTTATGGAGCTATAGCAACCTATTTAGGCGCAGCTAGGTCTGCCAGAATGGTTGGCTGGGCAATGAATGCTTCACATAATATGGACGATGTTCCTGCTCATAGAGTGGTAAATAGAAAAGGTTTACTTACTGGAAAACATCATTTTGATGGTACTAATTTAATGCAACAATTATTAGAAAGTGAAGGAATAGAAGTTGTTGACAATCAAATTCAAGACTTCACAACACTATTTTGGGATCCTCTTAAAGAATTACCTCTTAATTAAGGTAACATCAACTACATTTCTTTTTAATTTTCACTATTTATTTATTCAATGGAATATGTATCTTTGTTGTTTAGAATGATTTTACATAACGAATATGACATTAGATAAAAAAGCTATTTCAAAAGCACTCGATACAATTACAGCTCCTGGAGAAGGAAAAAGTTTAATTGAAAGCGGCGCAGTAAAAAACATTGTAACATTTGACAAAGAAGTTATTGTTGATGTAACTATAAATAACCCAACTTTACAAGCAAAAAAGAAAGTAGAAGTTGAAATTATGAAAGCAATTCATGACCACGTGTATGAAAAAGCGATTGTAAAAGTAAATGTAACTTCCGATGCTAAAAACGAACCACTAAAACCAGAAAAACCAAAAGTTCCTGGTATTCAAAATATTATTGCAATTGCTTCTGGAAAAGGTGGCGTAGGAAAATCTACTGTTACTTCAAACATGGCGGTTTCATTGCAAAAAATGGGATTCAAAGTTGGTATTTTAGATGCCGATGTTTACGGCCCGTCAACACATTTAATGTTCGATGTTGCCAATGAAAGACCTCTTTCAGTTGAAATTGATGGTCGCTCAAAAATGCAACCTGTAGAAAGTTATGGTGTTAAAATTTTATCATTAGGATTTTTTACAGATGCGAACCAAGCTGTTATTTGGAGAGGAGCTATGGCTTCAAAAGCATTAAATCAAATGATTTTTGATGCACATTGGGGAGAACTAGATTTCTTATTAATCGATTTACCTCCTGGAACTGGAGACATCCATTTATCAATTGTACAATCGGTTCCAGTAACTGGCGCAGTCATTGTAAGTACGCCTCAAAATATTGCATTGGCCGATGCTAAAAAAGGAGTAGCTATGTTCAAACAAGACACCATAAATGTACCTGTTTTAGGTATCGTTGAAAATATGAGTTATTTCACACCTGCTGAATTACCAAATAATAAGTATTATATTTTCGGAAAAGATGGTGCAAAGAATTTAGCAGAAGATATTGATACTGCATTTTTAGGAGAGGTTCCTTTAGTACAAAGCATTAGAGAAGCTGGTGATGTTGGTCATCCAGTAGCTCTACAATATAACACACCTTTAGAAGCTGCTTTTTCTGAAATAACAAAAAATACATTATCTCAGTTAGTTAAAAGAAACAAGGATTTACCCCCAACTGAAGTTGTAAGAATTTCAACAATGAGTGGCTGTAGTACAAATTAAAATTTAGAAATTTTGGAAGAACTTAAACTTAATGTAGAAACTGCTTTACAAGAAATTAGACCTTATTTACAGGCTGATGGTGGAGATATTTCACTTGTTGAAATTACCGACGAAACTGTTAGTGTACAATTAGAAGGGGCTTGTTTAGGTTGTTCCGTAAACCAAATGACTTTAAAAAATGGTGTGGAGGCGACTATAAAAAAACATGCACCACAAATTAAAAGAATTATTGAAGTAAACGGAATTTCGTTTTAATACTATTTTTATTATATTATTAACAGTCTATTTCATTACTCATTTAGTACTTTTGGAACAGTAATTGTATTTATAAATTATTGTAATTACATTTTAAATGAAAAAAATTAACATCATACTATTTCTGCTGTTTTCAACATTTATGTTTGGACAAACGAGTTTGCCTACCCCTAAAGCAACGAATTTTGCTTTTAAAGATGGCGAATGGCTAAAATATAGAATGAGTTACAGTAATGCTTTAAATGCAGGTTTCTCTACAATGTCTGTTTCAGAAGTTTATAACGATGGCAAAGAAGCTTTTCATATTACAGGAGAAGGAAAATCTACTGGTATAGTTAGTTTATTTTTTAAGGTTCGTGATGAATATCAAACGTATATGTATAAAGAATCTTTAAAACCATATAAGTTTATTCGAAATATAAACGAAGGTGGTTATACAAAAAATAAAGAAATAGTATTTAATCACAACGAAAAAAAAGCAACTGTAAATAATATTAAGCACAATACTGTTGAAGATTACTCTATTCCTGACGAAATTCAAGATTTATTGTCTACCCTGTATTATTTGCGTAACCAAGATTTATCAAAATTAAAGGAAGGTGAAGAAATTTCGATAAAAATGTTTTTCGATCAGGAAGTAAATGATTTCAAGTTGAGAATGATTGGTAGAGAAATTATAAAAACGAAGTTTGGAAAATTCAAAACCTTAAAATTCAGACCATTAGTTCAATCAGGGCGTGTTTTTAAAGAACAGGAAAGTGTGACTGTTTGGATAAGTGATGACAAAAATAAAGTTCCTCTTAGAATAAAGGCTTCTTTAGCAATTGGATCATTACGCGCCGATTTAGATCAATTTAAAGGTTTAGCACATCCTTTTAACATTATTTTTGACAATTAAATTGTACTTTTGCGTTTTAAAAATTAAGTCAATTTTAAATCGTAAAAAAGTACCTTTTGAAAAAAATAATTCTTCTGCTAACCCTCCTATTTATTGTATCTTGTAAAGAAGAAGCTCCAAAAGAAAGTGAAGCTGCTCCTGTTATACCAAAAGAAATTTACGAATACGGTTTTAAATTAAATGATTACAAAGTAATTAACGACACCATTAAACGTGGTGAAAACTTTAGTGAAATTCTAGATCGAAATCATATCGATTATCCAAAAGTTTTAGAAATTGTAAATAAAGTTAGAGATACTTTTAATGTTAGAAGAATTAAAAGCGGAACTCCATATACCATTTTAGCAGCTAAAGATTCAACCGAAAAAGCACAAGTTTTTATTTATAAAGAATCAAGGGTTCGATATACTGTAATTGACTTTAAAGATTCTATAATTACAGCTTACAAGGGAAAAAAACCTGTTCGGACAGAGCTAAAAACCGCATCGGGAATCATTGAAACCTCACTTTCTGAGGCTGTAGAAAAGCAAGGACTTAGCTCGTATTTATGGGCAATAATGGCTGATGATATTTATGCTTGGACAATAGATTTTTCAAGATTACAAAAGGGTGATAAATTTAAAATAATTTACGAGCAATTATATATCAACGATACTATACCTGTAGGAATTGGCGAAATAAAAGCAACCTATTTCGAACATGGAGATAAACCATTTTATGCTTTTAAATTTGTAGCCGATTCTACCCTCAATATTAAAGATTATTTTGACGATAAAGCTACCAATCTACGTCGTCAGTTTTTAAAAATGCCCATAAAATTTGGCCGTCTTTCTTCAAGATATAATTTAAGAAGGAGAATTGCTTTTTACGGAAACAGAATTAGACCACATAAAGGAACCGATTTTGCTGCAGCAGTTGGTACTGAGATTATGGCAACAGCTAACGGAACAGTTACAGAATCGAGATACAAAAGAGGAAATGGTAACTATGTCAAAATTAGGCATAATGGAACGTATTCCACTCAATATTTACATATGAGTAGACGAGCTGTAAAAGTTGGCGAAGTTGTAAAACAAGGAGATGTAATTGGTTATATTGGAATGACTGGAAACACTTCAGGACCACATGTTTGTTATCGTTTTTGGAAAAATGGCGTTCAAGTAGATCCTTTGAAACAAAAATTACCAGCTGCTGAACCTATGAAAGAGGACATAAAACCTACTTATTTTGAATTTATAGAGCCTATAAAATCAGAATTAGACGCAATAACCTATCCAGAATTAAATAACGAAATTCACATTCCAGAAGAAGAAATAAAATCTTAATTCATGACGACAATGAAAAATGTAAATCCGACCGAAACTAAAGCTTGGCAAAAACTTACCAATCATTTTAATAGTATAAAAAACACTCATTTAAAAACGTTTTTTAATAAAAATTCTAATCGAAAATATGATTTTACTATTAATGTAAATGACTTTGAATTCGACTATTCTAAAAATAGAATAAATGAAGAAACGATTGAGTTGCTTTTAGAGTTAGCAAACGAAGTTGATTTAAAAAGTGCCATGAATGCTTATTTTTCAGGAGAAAAAATTAATAAAACTGAAAAAAGAGCCGTTTTACATACTGCCCTAAGAAGTCAGTTAGGAAATGAAGTACTTGTTGATGGAGTAAATGTACAGCCAGAAATAGCAGCTGCATTAACTAAAATTGAAGGTTTTACCAATAAAGTTGTTTCTGGAGAATGGAAAGGATATACCAATAAATCAATTACCGATGTAGTAAATATTGGTATTGGAGGATCTGATTTAGGGCCAGATATGGTTGTTGAATCCTTAAAATATTATAAAAATCATTTAAACGTTCATTTTGTTTCTAATATTGACGGGGATCACGTTCAAGAAGTTATAAAAAGCTTAAACCCAGAAACTACGTTATTTGTAATTGTTTCTAAAACATTTACAACTCAAGAAACGTTGACAAATGCCACAACCATAAAAAAATGGTTTTTACAATCGGCCTCAGCAAATGATGTAGCAAAACATTTTGTAGCGGTTTCAACAAATTTAAAAACTGTTGAAAGTTTTGGAATTGCCTCAGAAAATATTTTCCCAATGTGGGATTGGGTTGGTGGTCGTTTTTCTTTGTGGAGTGCCGTAGGTTTGTCTATAAGTTTAGCTGTTGGTTATCCTAATTTTAAAGAATTGTTAGTGGGTGCTTTTGAAATGGATGAGCATTTTAAAAATACACCGTTTGAAAAAAACGCACCAGTCATCATGAGTTTAATTGGTATTTGGTACACCAACTTTTTCAATGCAGAAACTGAAGTAATCTTACCATACTCTCAATATCTAAGCAAATTAGCACCTTACCTACAACAAGCCATTATGGAAAGCAATGGAAAAAGTGTAGATAGAAATGGAAATAGAGTTAATTACCAAACAGGAAATATAATTTGGGGTGCACCTGGTTCAAATTCTCAACATGCATTTATGCAGTTATTACACCAAGGAACAAAATTAATTCCAGCAGATTTTATTGGGTTCAAAGAATCGCTGTATGGAAATCAGGATCATCACGAAAAATTAATGGCCAACTATTTTGCGCAAATGCAAGCCTTAGCTGAAGGAAAAACAAAAGAAGAAGTCCATTTAGATTTAAAAACAGCAGGAAAAATGGATGAAATTCAAACCTTATTACCTTATAAGGTTTTTGAAGGAAATAAACCAAGTACAGCTATTTTAATAAATAAATTAACACCTAAAAATTTAGGTGGGTTGATTGCTTTTTATGAACATAAAATATTTATTCAAGGAATTATTTGGAATATTTTTAGTTTTGATCAGTTTGGAGTTGAGCTTGGAAAAGAGCTTGCCAATAAACATCTTCAAAAGAAAAATTAATCAATACTAAATTTTTTGAAAAATACATATTATTATAAATAATAAATTATTAACAATTTATTACATTTTTCGTAACATTTGTTAATATCTATTTACCTGATTTTCAATTCTACGACACACTTTTTGTATATTTAAAAGTTCTTAATAAATCGTTAAAATTTAATGTTTTATTAAAGCTAAACTCAGCAAAATTTCGCATTTTTGCAAAACATTTAATTCAAATTAATTATTAAACAATGAGAAAATTTAAACATTTTTCAATGGTAGTTTTTTTATTAACTTCTACTGCCATTTTTGCTCAAACAAACCTTAGTGGTAAGGTCGTTGATGAAACAAATCAACCACTTCCTGGTGCCTCTGTAGTTTTACAAGGGTCTAAAACTGGGGCTTCAACTGATTTTGATGGAAATTTCACTTTTGAAACTTCAAGTATTAGTGGTACTATTTTAGTTTCATTTGTTGGCTATGAAACAAAATCACTTACATTTAATGGAAGTAAGAATTTCGGCACAATTGCCTTAAAACCTTCTGCTGAATCATTAGATGAAATTGTTATTACGGCAGTATCTTTTGCTGTAGATAGAAAAACCCCTGTAGCTGTATCAACAGTAAAAGCAGAAGCAATTGAGGTTAAATTAGGAACTCAAGAATTTCCAGAAATTTTAAAATCTACACCTGGTGTGTATGCTACTAAAGCCGGTGGTGGATACGGAGATTCTAGAATTAATTTAAGAGGTTTCGAATCTAACAATATTGCTGTTATGATTAATGGTATCCCTGTTAATGATATGGAAAATGGTAGGGTTTATTGGTCTAACTGGGCTGGTTTATCTGATGTAACTAGTGCAATGCAAGTACAAAGAGGCTTGGGTGCATCTAAAGTAGCTGTCCCTTCTATTGGCGGGACTATTAACATTATTTCTAAATCTTATGATGCTGAAAAGGGTGGAATCATTAGATATGGTATTGGTAATAATGGCTACCAAAAATATGGTGTAACGCTTTCAACAGGTTTATTAGACAATGACTTTGCTGCAACAGTTTCTGCTGCAAAAATTGCTGGTGATGGTTATGTTGATGGAACTCAATTTGATGGTTATAACTATTTCATTAACTTAACTAAAATTATTAATGACCAACATAAATTAGCTTTTACAGCATTTGGTGCACAACAAACACATGGTCAAAGATATAATAACCTTACAATAGCGCAAAACAGTGCTACTGAACAAGGAGGTAAGAGATTTAATCCTGATTGGGGTTATCGTGACGGTGAAGTAGAACATCTTTCTTATAATTTTTATCACAAACCACAAATGTCATTAAACCATTATTGGACTATTAACGATAGAACTAATATATCGACTGCATTGTACGCTTCATTTGGAAGTGGTGGCGGAAGAAGAGATGGAGGAAGTAAACTTGGAAGTGACGAATATAGATTAGGTGGGTTTGACCAACCAATTGATTTTGACCGTGTAGTAGCTGAAAATATAGCTAATGGCATAGCAGGTTCTACGGATGTTCTTTTAGCTTCAAAAAACTCTCATAAATGGTATGGTGTTTTATCTACTTTAAAAACTGATTTATCAGAGACTTTAGCACTTACTGCTGGAATTGATGCGCGATATTATGTTGGTAAGCATTATTATGAATTAATGGATTTATTAGGTGGTCAATTCTGGATCAATACATACGACGGAAACAATGCTGGAGACCCACTAAAAGTAGGTGACAAACTTAATAAAGACTATGATGGTAAAGTTGTAAGAGGTGGATTATTTGCACAATTAGAATACTCTAAAGATAAATTAGCAGGATTTTTATCAACATCTGCTTCTAACGTACAATATAGTAAAGAAGAATATTTAAATTATGCTTCAGGTGCTGAAAAATCTGAAAAAGTCAACTTTTTAGAATACGGGATAAAAGGTGGTGCAAATTACAACCTTGACGACACTAATAATGTGTTTGCAAATATTGGTTATTTTACAAAAGCTCCTTTTTTAACTGATTTTGTATTTACAAGCGACCAATCAGTCGAAGTAAATGAAAATGCTGAAAACGAAAAAGTATTTAGTGCTGAAATTGGTTATGGGTATAGAAGTGCTAACTTTTCTGCAAATGTAAATATTTATAATACATCTTGGTTAGATAAATCTAAAGTGCTTAGTTATAGAAACCCAGATCAAAATGGAACTAGTGACTTCTTATACGGAAGTTTATCAGGTCTAGATGCCTTACATCAAGGTGTTGAAGTAGATTTCAGATATAATGCAAACGATAAATTAACTATTACAGGTATGGCTTCTATTGGTAATTGGAATTGGAAAAGTGATGGGTATGGAGTTGTTAGAGATGAAGGAGGAAACGTATTAACTGAAGAAACAGTTTATGCAAAAGACTTAAAAGTGTCTGATGCTGCTCAAACTACTTTTGCTCTAGGTACAACTTATAAATTACTACCTACTACATCTATTTCTTTAGATTACAATTATGCAGGTGATATTTATGCTAAATTTTACGTAAATAGAAGAACTAGCAATACAGCTGATAACTTCAGACAAGATCCGTGGGAAATGCCATCTTATCACTTATTTGATTTTGGTATTACACATAAATTCCAAATTGGTGATTTCGACTCTCGTTTAACTGGAAATATTAACAATTTATTCAATGCTGAATACGTTTCTGACGCATATGAAGGTAGTACCGGTACATATACTGATGCTAATGTATATTACGGTTACGGTAGAACATATAGTGTTGGAATTAAAGTTAATTTTTAAAAATATAGAATTATGAAAAAAATATATTATTTTATACTGGTCTTAGGTTTTATTTTTACAGCCTGTGAGCCTCTGGAAGATATCTATAATGAAATAGACAGTCAAGGGGTTTTAGACCCAAGAACTACAGTTGGCAGTGATGAATACACACTAACAGATGATGATTATGATGCTTTGGATTTAGGTTATGGTAGCTTTAGCTCAGAAAGTGATGCAAAAACAATGATTCCTGGTTTATTATCTAGCATCTCAAAATATGATTACTGGACAAAAAATTCATCTATTTTAGTAAATTACCAACTGTATGTTGGAAACGCTCCTGGTGTAAGAGATTATACCTATGCTGATACTTTTACATTTGCAAACCAAGACTATCCAGGATATACTGATAATGCATTTGCATTATATCCAGACGAGAATCCTTCAGATGCTATAGCAGCAAAATATCCAAATGCACAAGAAAGTGATGTTGTCTTAGTAAAATTCAAACAATTTACTACTGAACCAGTTGCAGGTATTACTAATTTATTAGATGCAGGTTTTAATGGTGATTTAAGTGGATTTGAAACTATAAACGTGTTAGGATCTAAAGATTGGTATGCAAGTGGTTACGGAGATGATCAATATGCTAAAATTTCAGCATATGGTAATGGTATTAATGAAGATTGGTTAATTTCTCCAGAAGTTGATTTAACGAGTCAATCAAATCTTACTTTACAGATAAATCAAACTGCAAAATATGTTTCTGATAGATGGGATTTACTTAATGTTTTAATTTCTTCAAATTATACAGGAGATCAAGCAACTGCTGATTGGGATGTTATAAATATTCAAACACTCCCAACTGGAAATGATTATGTTTTTGTAAACTCTGAAGAAATTGATTTAATAGCTTATGAGGGCAAAAAGATTCATATTGCATTTAAATATGAAACTACTGAAACTGTTGCAGCAACTTGGGAAATAAATAGTGTAACAATAAAAACTCCAGGCGTAGAAGGAGAAACTTCTAATAAAGAATTATTTTATAATTTCACAGATGGATCTTGGACTGAATCAGAAGGTGTATATTTTATAAGTGATACTGATTTTGATTCAATGGGATTAAATTCTTTTGGTAGTGGTGCTAATCCAGTTGCTTTTGCAGAGGATTATTTACCAACATTCTTAAATTTAAAATTTCCTTATGCTCAAGAAGAAGATGAATTAATTGTAATTTATGATTATGTATCTAGCTCTAGTGGTGCACAATTAAGAGGTAATTTATATACAAAAGATGCTGGTAAGTGGTCAGGTTTTCAATCTACTATTAGTACTAGTTTACAATTTGGATTCGATGGTGCAACTTGGATTCCTGATAACACTATTAAATATACCTTGGTAAGAAACGCTGATTATGAGTATATGGCTTCTGTGTTAACTGAAGCAGAATACGCTGGATTAATTGGAAACTTAGGTAAGTATGGTGATTTTGATTATAACTGGACTGATGCTCAAATTCATTATGCTCTAAGTCTTTTTCTAGATCATCATGATGCGAGTGCAGATGAAGGTCAAAAGTATATTTTAACTTATGTTATCTATGATAATGGTGAGAACGACTATACTACAAGTTTTATAAAACAAAATGGTGCTTGGGTTGTAAATGACTAAACTCAAATATTATACAATATTTATAAAAAAAAGACCGCTATCTAAAGCGGTCTTTTTTTTATAAATAATTATGAGTAAGTGATTAAAGCTCAGTTAATCTTAAAAAAACCTTTGGTTTTGAAAAATAAAATTTTGTCATACGTGCAAAAATAGGAATCTATTTTGATTTAGTAATTGCCTTTAACTACATCTAAACTTCAATTTCTTGTAAAAACAGACAAACTCTTTAGGTTCAATTATAACAACTGAATTTTAATTCTAGTTCCTATCTGCCCCTGATTGGCTCATGGCAACTTCATCAACTTTTGACTTAAAACCTATTAATTTGGGTAATATGGAACTCTCGTTTCAAGTTTATTTGTCCGGTTTAACCAGTAGAAACTTGTATTAATCACCGCTGAATGAACCTATTTCAATAGATAATAACAGTTACTCATTGTTATCGTCGCTAAAAAGAGTAAGTCTAGGATAAGAAAAATTATTATAGCCAAAAAAACTTACACAGTTTATTAGATAGTGTCAATTTTTAATTACTTTAAAATGTTTTGGTTCTCCACTAATTACTTTTATAAAATAAATTCCTGTTGGTTGGTTACTTAAATCAAACTTTAGTTTTCCGTTTTTAATTGCTACCTGTTTTGAAAAAATTAATGTTGAACTTGAGTTGTAAACTTCTGCTAAAACAGTTGATTTTTCACTATCTAAATTAATAAATACCATACCCTTAGTTGGATTTGGATACGCAATTGTTTCGTTAAACATTTCTACTTTTTGCGATAAAACACCTTCACAACTTACAGAAGTTTTTACCTCAACCAAATCCCCATGATTAACATCAACATTAAAAATATTGAAACTTGTTTTATAAACATCATTTCCGTTGACGAAAACTGTAAATGGAGGTGTTCCATTTTCAATTTCAATATTCAATGTTTTTGAGTTTAAACTAGATTTTCCAGAAATTGTTCCTCCTTCTTTAATTTCAACTGTAAAACATTGTGTAAAGCTTTCGGTTTTAACTGCAATACACACTTCATGGATTCCTGCTGCTAAGCCTTCAATTGTTTTAGTTGAAGTAAAATCATAATCGCTACCATTAATAGAGGCTACATAATTATAGCTTGCTAAAGCTGTAATATTTACTTTTCCATTGCCTTTATTTGCGCAGGTTTCACTTATTACTTCAATTGAAAAGTTAGTTGCATCTAAGGTAAAACAACCCTGAGCATCTACTTCAACTCCAGCAGTTGTATTAGGGCAAGCATCTACGTTATTCATAACACCGTCGCTATCATCATCTAGTTGGCTTTCAGAACAACCATTAGCATCTACATCTTCGCCAACTGGTGTGTTTGAGCACGTATCTACGTTATTCATTACACCATCGTTATCATCATCCAGTTGACTTTCAGAACAACCTGAAGCATTTACATCTTCGCCTATTGGCGTATTGTTACAATCATCTTCACTATTTTTAACACCATCAGTATCATCGTCTAATTGTCCGTTTGAACAACCATTAGCATCAACTGTTTCACCCGTTGGTGTGTTTGGGCACGTATCTATGTTATTCATTACACCATCGTCATCATCATCTAATTGGCTTTCAGAACAACCTGAAGCATTTACATCTTCACCAATTGGTGTATTGTTACAATCATCGTCACTATTTTTAACACCATCGTTATCATCGTCTAATTGTCCGTTTGAACAACCATTAGCATCAACTGTTTCACCTGTTGGTGTGTTTGGGCAAAGATCATTTTCATTTAAAACTCCATCATTATCAACATCTTCGTTATTTTCTTGGTCTGCAACAATTTTAAAACTATCAACAGTCCAGCGTGTAGGAGCATCGTTAGAATAATATTTAAATGCTATATAAACTGTTCCTGTAATGGAGCTTATATCAACATTTGAAAAAAGAAAAACCTCTTCGTTGCTACTAGTATTTGATTTAATAGGAATGGTAACATTAGGTACTGCTGACCAATTAAAATTAGCAGGATTACTTGCCCCATCATAATTTATTGAATACAACAACTCTAATGACGATGAACCATAAGCCGCATCGGTATAAAAGCTTAACAATTCTCCTTCGTTTTCATCAAAATTAATTGGGTTTGTAGTAATTAACCAATCTTTACTTAGTACATCTTGTTGGTAACCGTTAATTCCTATAGATCCTGAATTGTTTTCTCCAAAGTTGGGTTCACAAACCCAATTTTTAGTACTAGCTTCATTATAACTAAAGAATTTTAAATCGTTACAATTGCTAAAATCTTCTTCAAAAAGTATTTTTGGACCAACTAAGGTTGTTACTGCTAAGGCTTCACTTGACTCGGAAAAATTATTATAAGCATCTCTTGCTTTGATAGTTATTTGGTAGGTAGTTTCACTGTTTAAATTGTTTAAAGTAGTTGAATTAGTTGAACTTGATGCCAAATAATCTCCATCGCCATAAATTAAATATTCATAAACAGCAATATTATCGGTTGAAACTGTCCAAGAAATATCCGCACTTGTATCAGTAATATTTGATGCTACTAAGTTTGTTGGTTGTGTTGGGTTTTCAGTATCAGCAGTACTGGCCATATTCCATTTGTCTTCGGCTGCCAAACCACCCCAAATAAGGGTTGCTAAATATGGGTTGTCAATATAAGGATTTCTATTCCCTTGAATTGAAGCCAAAACTTCGTTTCTATTGGCTTCAAAATCTGAGACAGGATCTTCTGCATTCCATTTTAAAAACAAATCTACCATATTAGGATCAACTGCTAGTTTTGCACCAACACCAATATTTACAGGTAAACATTTGGTTTCTGAGGTTTTTGTTCCATCGCCATGGTAACGCGTGTACATATACATTATGATACGTGCCACATCCCCTTTCCATTCATCACCAGGATACCAACCACCATTAAAAGATATAATTTTTGAATTTACTCCACTGCTTTCGGTAAAATATCTACTACTTCTAGCTGAGTTTCTATCTTTATCTGCAGGTCTTAAATTATGAACATCGGTTCCAGGGCCTGGACTATCCGTTCCTAACGTAGGAATTGTTAATGATTTTGCAAATACGTGCTCTCTATTCCAAACTCCTAAATTACTACCTCCCGAATCTTGTAAATTTTTATTTCTAGTTTTATCAGTACTTGGATTCCCATCAGTATCATCAAAACCATAAATAAGCAATACATTTGCAGCGTTACTTGGATCTTCATCGGCTTGCTTACAGGCATCCCAGACATCAGTTGGCGAACCTGTATAAGGTATAGCAGCATGTGTTTCAATTAGTTTTTCAGACAATTCTAAAAAAAGTGCATTACCAGTTTTATTAAAATCTAATCCACTATAATAGGTTTGAATTTGAGCATAAAAAGTTGTGGTGCCTAGTAAAAATAAGGTATAAATAAGTAATTTTTTCAAAGTATTCTTGTTTAATTGTAACTTACTGCAAACTTATTACTTATTTAAAAAAAAATGATGATTATGTAAACAAGTTTACTTTTTAACTACTTTTAAAGAGTACCTTTCATCTAAATTAAACTTCACAAAATAAATACCTGAAGAATAACTTGATAAATTCAGTTTAATTTTTCCATTATTTATTGTGTAATTCTTTTTAGAAATTAATCTTGATAATACTGAATACACTTCAACATCAATTTCCCCAGATTCATTTGGTAAGGAAATTTCAAAAATATCCTTAGTTGGATTTGGGTACGCAATAATGTCATTCAATAATTCGACTTTTTTCGAATAAACCCCCTCGCATTCAACCGATGATTTTACTTGTACCTCATCACCATGACTTACCGTAATATCAAATACTCTCTCATTTGTTTTAAACTGAAATACATCGTTTAAATAAACATCAAAAGGAACTGTTCCTTTACTAATTTCTACAGTAGCTTTATTTGACGAAACACTTGTTTTTCCAGAAATAACGATGCCATCTTCAATTTCAATCTCAAAACATTGTTCAAATGAATCATCTCCCCAAACGCTAACACAAAAACTATAGCTGCCTGGTTGTAAATTTTCAATATTTAAAGCGTTTGAAAAATTATAATCAACACCATTTATAGTGGTACTAAAATCTAATAATGTGTTTTCCGATTCTATTAATAATTGCCCATTATTTTTATCTGGGCACGTTTCACTAATTGTTGTTATTTTAAAACTTTCTGATGGTAAAGAAATACAACCTTCACTATTAACTCGTGCCCCCAATGGTGTATTTATACATTTATCTAATTCATTTAAAACACCATCTTTGTCATCATCATCACTAATAACTTCAACTCCACAAATTTCTAAACTCCAATTTTCTATAGCACCTATATCCTGTGCTTCAGCATCTGAAACCTTTAATTTCCAAAAACCATAAGATTCTTCACCATATAAAATAGATAAATCTTCTTCTGGCTTATAAGAACCCGTAAAAGGAGTAATTCCCGTTTGAATGATAGATTCGGCTTCACTATCAAAAATAGTATTAACGTAACCATCTCCTTCTCCTCCGTTTAACGCTGACAAAATAATTTCTGTACCTAGCGGACTTATCAACGTTAATGTTAAATCCTCCATCCAAGTGTGTGAAATAGTAACAGTTACATTAACATCTGAAATTATTTTATTATTTACAATGGCTAAACGTGATGATTTACCTAACAGGTCGTTATCAGGAATACTTACAGGAACGTCTATCGCACTTTCAATTTCACAAATTTCGTTCGCCGTATTAAAAATAAAAACTTGGGAATAAGCACTTTCACCACAACCGTTTACGCCTTTAAGCCTCCAATAATATTTCATATTAATTTCAAGGGAGTTTGCAACATAAGAACTAATTGTTGTTGAACTCGTTTCAGTTATTGTATCAAAATTTTCACTTGTAGAAATTTCTATTACATAACTATCTACGTTAGTGTCTTCATTCCAACTAAATAAGTATGGCTTTAAAACGGAACTACTATTATTTTCGGGAAAACTTAATATTGGCGCTGTAATGTCACTGTTAAATACACTTAATGAAACCACTGTTTTTTTCTCTATTGATGCAGAATTCCCAACAATATTTAAATCATAATTACCTAAATCGTTCGACTCAATCCCTGAAATAGTCATAGTTACAGGTGTATTATTATCTGTTGCAGAAACGGGATTAAAGGTTACTTCACTACCTTCAGGAATACCAGTTGCCGAAAATGTAGTTTCTTCATTGAAATCTAAAAAAGTATTGTATGTGATATTATAAATTGCCGTATTTGGCGTACAAATATTTATATGATAGTTTTCAAAATTCATCACGAACTCAGAAGATTGAATAGTAATATTTTTAAAATTACTGGTGTAAAAAACATTACCAACACTTTCAATTTTCACTCTTGCTCTTGTAGATGATGAGTTTGGAACTACAATGTCATGAGAACCATCATTTTCTACATTCGACGCTAATATAATTGGGTACGTTAATCCCCCATCTTCTGATAATAAAATATTTACGAGTGAGCAATTTACAGGCTCAATATTAGTATTTGCAACATCCCAAGTTATGGTTTCCGATGTCCCTTCACTCCAAACAACTGGTTCTAATTGTGATGTTATAATAAAAGGGCCGGCTTCTGCGGCAAAAGTAACCAACGTTTCTTCACTTGCTGTTTGACCACCATTTTCATTATTATCTCTAACGGTTACACCAAAATTCATTGTTCTACCAACACTTGGAATTACCTCCCAAGTATCTTTAATGTTTCCCAAATTAACTGTTCTCAAACTTGGAAAATATCTTTTTGATGATTCTGAAGGTGGTAAAGATCTAAACGCTGGACCTTCAGTTGCAGTTGAAACTAACGGATACGTGGTTTCTTCACTGTCTAGTTGCTCCCAAGTGTACGTTAATAAATCGCCATCTTCATCAGTTGCAATTGCATTTAAAATAAACGGAGTTGAAATAGGAATCGAATAATTTTCGATAGCCTCAATAGCTGGAGAATTGTTTCCTGTTGCCAAAATTTCAGCACAATCACTATTTCCAGCACTAATATTTGCCCACATTTCACGAATACTTACCAAATGAAAATAATCATCACTTTGCTGAGTTACATTTTCTGGACTACATAAACCGGCATAAGCCATGATAGTAGTACCTGCTCCAGGCTCAATTGCTGTTCCATTATTTTTATTTCCAGAACAATCTCCTGCGCTTGAATTAAAAGTATGATGCGCTCCAAACTGATGTCCCATTTCATGAGCCACATAATCTATATAATACGAATCCCCAATAGGACTGTTAGTGCCCGTAATTCCTTTTGCTTTGCTTGATGTACATGGAGAATACAAATACGCAAGACCTCCACCACCAGTACTAAATGTATGTCCAATATCATAATTTGAAAAACCAATTGTACTATCAATAACAGACTGACTTTCTTCAATTAATGCTTCCGTATCATCGTTGGTAAACGGATCAGTAGCACCATCTAAATAAATAATATCTGTATTATTTACTACCAACTGCATTGTTAAAGCTACGTCTCTTTCAAAAATAGCGTTTACCCTTGTCATTGCTACGTGAATTTCAGACAATACCGCTTGCTTTTTTTCTTCGTCAGTAGCAGTTGCTGCTATTCCTAAATTATTTAAATGAAACTGCGAATACTCACCAGTCGTCGCAACTGCTAACCTAAAAGTTCTAAGATTTCCATCATTGGCATTTTCAACTTTTTTTTGCAGATTTGACTTGTTATAATTTGAAGCTAATTCTTCTACATGACACTCAAAACTTTTTTCGTTAGGCAAACTATTTTTAGCATAAATTACATAGGAGTTTTTATTTTTTGAATATGGGTCGATAAAAAAAGTAGCTCCATCATTTCTAAAAATCATTCCGTGAAAACCTAAAGGAGAAATACTAAATCTAATTGAGTTTGAATTGTTAACTCCTTTTCCTACAAACGATCTAATTAAAGAATTTTTTTCTTGAAGAATTTTTTCCATTATGGAAGCTTCAAAAATACGATATTGTTCTAATTTACCTTCTGAATTTGGAAAGCTAATGACTACATTACTCTTCAAACCGTCAAATCGAGATGGTGCCTTTTGTAATTGACTCTTTAATAAATCTACATTTAAATTGAAAATTTGAAATTCATTAGGAACAGACCTTCTTTTAAAAGTGTTTTCTTTAACATTTTCTGAATTCGAATTTTTCACCCATAATCTTCCCGTTTCCTGAGCCGAAACAGCAAAAAATTGAATAGAAAATAAAATGATTAATAAGTTATACTTTCGTTTAAAATAATTCATTTTAAAATAGTTAAAGGTCAAACGCAAATCTAACAAAAATAAAAATAAGCACAATAGTAATACCAAACTCAATATCTTAAATTAAATAAGTATTTTTGTGACTTCATAAAAATCAAATTAGTTTTCAGTTTTGAAAATTTATACAAGTTTATCTAATTATAAATCAACCAATAGAACTTTTGTTACCATTGGTACGTTTGACGGCGTACATATTGGACATCAAAAAGTGATAAAACGTTTGGTAAAAGATGCTAAAAAGAACGATGCAACTTCAGTTTTGCTAACTTTTTTCCCACATCCAAGAATGGTACTTCAAAAAGATATAGGAATTAAACTTATAAACACCATTGAAGAAAAAACCAAATTATTGGCATCTTTAGGCTTGGATGTTTTAATTATTCAAGAATTTTCACAAGAATTTTCAAAAAATTCAGCTTTAGATTTTGTTAGAAATATTTTAGTCAACACTTTAAATGTTTCAAAATTAGTTATTGGTTACGATCACCATTTTGGGAAAAATAGAGAGGGAAATTTTGAAGAATTAAAAGAATACAGTCATACGTATGGCTTTAAAATTAAAAAAATTAAAAAGCAAGAAATAAGCGAAATAGGTGTTAGTTCTACAAAAATTAGATTGGCCATTGAAAATGGTGAAATTGAAAAAGCAAACTCATATTTAGGTTATAAATTTCCACTTACTGGAGTTGTTGAGTTAGGGAAAAATTTAGGTGAACAAATTGGGTTTCCAACTGCCAATTTAAAAATAGAAGAAAATTACAAGTTAATACCTAAAACTGGCGTTTATATTGTAAAATCCAACATTGATGGTGAACTTGTTTTTGGAATGATGAATATTGGATACAGACCAACCGTGGGAGGAGAACATCAAACTATTGAAACACATTTCTTTGACTTCAAACAAAATTTATACGGTAAAAAGCTAAAAATAAAAGTGTTGAAACAGCTTAGAAATGAAGAAAAATTTAATTCTATCAACGATTTAAAACTTCAACTTCAAAAAGATAAAATCGATTCATTAGCCTTTATTAAAACTAATTTTTTGTAAATCATTTTTCATTGTTGTGTTTAACTTCATTTTCTTAAATTTGCCATTCACATTTAAGGAAAATTAAAATGTTACAAGTAGCGTTTATTAGAGAAAATAAAGAAATCGTTTTAAAAGGACTTGCGAAACGTAATTTTAAAAACTCAGAAGAAATTGTAAATAAAACAATTTTAACCGACGAAAACAGAAGAGCAACTCAAACTGAGTTGGATATGGTTTTAGCCGAATCTAATAAACTTTCAAAAGATATTGGACAATTATTTAAATCTGGTGAGCGACAAAAAGCCGAGATTTTAAAACAAAAGACAGCTCAATTAAAGGAGAAATCTAAAACATTGACCGAGGATTTGCAAAATTTAGCTTTAGAATTGCAAGAATTACTTTATCAAATACCGAATATTCCAAACGAACTTGTTCCTGCTGGTTCAACCGAAGATGATAATGAAACTATTTTTGAAGAAGGAAAAATTCCTACTTTACATGATGGCGCATTACCACATTGGGAATTAGCTAAAAAATATGATATTATCGATTTTGAATTAGGAAATAAAATTACGGGGGCTGGTTTTCCCGTTTATAAAGGTAAAGGTGCCAAGTTACAACGTGCCTTAATTAATTATTTTCTCGATAAAAATACAGCTGCTGGTTATGACGAAGTTCAAGTGCCGTTAATGGTGAATGAGGCTTCAGGAATTGGAACTGGTCAATTGCCCGATAAAGAAGGACAAATGTACCACGCTACCGAAGACAATCTTTATTTAATTCCAACTGCCGAAGTTCCTGTAACCAACATTTTTAGAGATGTTATTTTAAAAGAAGATGAATTTCCTATTTGTAAAACTAGTTATACACCTTGTTTTCGTCGTGAAGCTGGTTCGTATGGAGCACATGTTCGTGGTTTGAATAGATTGCATCAATTTGATAAAGTTGAAATTGTAAGAATTGAACACCCTTCAAAATCAGACAAAGCTTTAGATGGAATGGTAAATCATATAAAAGGAATTTTACAAGAATTGAAAATGCCGTATCGAATTTTACGCTTGTGCGGTGGAGATATTGGGTTTACCTCAACTTTAACATATGACTTTGAAATTTTTTCTACAGCTCAAGATCGTTGGCTTGAAATAAGCTCTGTTTCAAATTTTGAAGCATTTCAAGCAAATCGTTTAAAACTGCGTTTTAAAAATAGCGAAGGAAAAAGTGAATTGGCACATACTTTAAATGGAAGCTCTTTAGCATTACCACGTGTTTTAGCAGGATTGTTAGAAAACTGCCAAACACCTGAAGGAATTAAAATCCCAGAAGTATTAGTGCCGTATTGTGGTTTCGATATTATTAATTAGCCTGTACAGCAATCATTAATTTTTTACATCTGTTCATTTCAACTAACGCGTCGAAATAGGCATGTAATTGACCTTTTTGCATAAAGTTTAATGCTCTTTTTTTTGCTTGCTCGTATTGTTTAACTAGTTTTTTCATTTGGATTAGTTTTTTTGTTATATATACCCTAAAGACAATTTCCGTGCCAAAATGTTACAAGGAGTATTTCAAAATAGTAGGTATTTATCAAAACTTTAACACTTCTTTGGTTATCTTTGAAGCTAAATATTTGAATTTATGCGAATAATAATTTTCTTTTTTTTATGCTTTTTTTCTTTGCAATTTTATGCACAAGAACAGCAATTAGCATATCAATATTATAGAAACGGAGATTATGAAAAGGCAATTTCAATTTATAAAAAACTGCACGAGCAAAACCCAATTAACACCAATTATTTAAACTATTTAATTAATAGTTATCAGCAAACCGAGGCTTATGAAGAAGTGACTGTTTTAATTGATGCTAATTTGAAAAAATATCCGAAAAAACAGTATTTGTTAATTGAACTTGGTTATAATTATCAATTACAACATTCCATAGAAAAAGCAACTCCATATTACGACGAAGCCTTAAAAACAATAGAAAAAACTCCCAGTTTAGGTTATATAATTGGAAAAACATTTCAGGACAATCATTTGCTAGATTATGCTTTACAAGCCTATGAAAAAGCAATGGAATTAAATCTGGCAGCAAATTATAATTTTCAAATTGCCCGTATTTATGGTGAAAAAGGAGATATTGAAAATATGTTTAAGACCTATTTAAATTTAATTGATGCGAATGAACAATATGAACCAAGTGTAAAAAATTATCTTGGTCAATTTATAACTGATGACAATGAAGATGAAAACAATCTGAAACTGAAACGCTTATTACTTGTTCGTAATCAAAACAATCCAACAGACTCTTGGAACAGATTATTAAGTTGGCTTTTTACTCAACAAAAAGAATATAATAAAGCGTTAATTCAAGAAAAAGCCTTGTATAAACGAAATCCGGAAAGTTTAACAAGTATTATTAATCTTGGCAAAATAGCTTTTAACGATAAAGATTATAGTACTTCGGAAAGTAGTTTTAAATACATTCTAGAAAATACAAATGAATTAGAAACGGAATTACTATCTAACTTGTTTTTGCTTCAAATTAACATAAATACATCGAACGATTATCCTTTAATTGAAAGTCATTTTAATGAATTATTTTCAAAGTATGGAAAAAATAAAAACACGATAAATATTCAAGCTGAATATGCCGATTTTTTAGCTTTTAAAAAAAATGAACCCATAAAAGCAATTATTGAATTAAAAAAATCTTTAAAACTGCCTATTAACGATTTTCAAGAAGGAAATTTAAAAATCAAATTGGCTGATATTCTTGTTTTTACCAATAAATTCAGTAGCGCTTTAATTAATTATACGCAAGTACAACTTAAATTAAAAAACCATTTAATTGGTCATAAAGCTCGTTTTAAAATTGCACAAACATCTTATTTTAAAGGCGATTTTAAATGGGCGCAAACCCAGTTAAAAGTTCTTAAAAATTCAACTTCACAATTAATTTCTAATGATGCTTTAGATTTGAATCTATTAATAACAGATAATGCAGTTAAAGACAGTTTGAAATTAGCATTAAAAACCTATGCAAAAGCAGATTTATTGGCTTTTCAAAATAAAAACAATTTAGCAATTGATGTTTTAAGTGAAATACTTGCAAATTATAAAGGACATCCTATCGAAGATGAATCTTTATTTAAACAAGCTCAACTTTTCGAAAAAGAAAATCAGTTTGAACTTGCTGAAAGCAATTATTTAAAAATAATTGATTTAAATAAAGATGATATTTTAGCCGATGATAGTCACTATTATTTAGCTGAGCTTTATTTGAATCATTTAAATAATACTGAAAAAGCAAAAGAATATTATCAAAAAATAGTTTTCGATTATCCATCGAGTATTTACCTTGTCGATGCAAGGAAAAAATTTAGAATGCTTCGTGGCGACGACATAAATTAATAAAACAAACTTATGTATATATACAATGTAACCTCAAATGTAGATGAAACTATTCACGCCGAATGGTTGAACTGGATGAAAACAATCCACATTCCTAGTATGCTAGCGACCGAAAAATTTTCAAAAGCAAAAATGAGCCAGGTTTTAATAGAAGAAGAAATGGGGGGTGTTACCTATGCGGTTCAATACACTACCGATAGTTTAGAAACTTTGGAAGAGTTTTATGAATACCACTCACCTAAACTATTGAATGAAGTAAAAAAATTATTTGGTGAAAAAGTTTTAATGTTTACTACCGAATTACAAGTTATAGCAGAACAATTTAGTATGAGTATTAAAAACTAAATTATGAGCGTAAAAGCAAAAAAACATTTAGGTCAACATTTTTTAAAAGATGAAAGTATCGCCATGAAAATTGCAGATTCTTTAACGCTTAAAAATTACAAAAATGTATTGGAAATTGGTCCTGGAATGGGAGTTTTAACCAAATATTTGCTTAAAAAAGATGTGACTACTCATGTTATTGAAATCGATAAAGAATCAGTTGAATATTTACAAGCTCATTATTTAAATTTAGCCCAAAAAATAATTTCAAAAGACTTTTTAAAAATAAACATTCAAGAACATTTTGGCAATGAACCTTTAGCTATCATTGGTAATTTTCCGTACAATATTTCTACTCAAATTGTTTTTAAAACCTTAGAAAACAAACATCAAATTCCTGAATTTTCAGGAATGTTTCAAAAAGAAGTTGCAGAAAGAATTGCTGAAAAAGCAGGAAGTAAAAAATATGGAATTTTATCAGTTCTTACCCAAGCTTTTTACAATGTAGAATACTTATTTACAGTTCCTCCAAGTGTTTTTAATCCACCACCTAAAGTAGATTCAGGAGTAATTAGACTCATTAGAAAAGAAAATTACAACTTACCTGTAAATGAAAAATTATTTTATCGTGTAGTAAAAACAGCTTTTAACCAGCGAAGAAAAATGCTGAGATCTAGTTTAAAAACAATGAATTTATCCAATAGTTTAAGAGAAGATAGTATCTTTACAAAACGCCCTGAACAATTATCGGTTGAGGAATTTATTAGTCTTACTTCTAAAATAGAAAAAGATGCCGTTTGAAATCACAAAAGAATACTTACAAGAACTTCAACTATTAATTGAAAATAGAAATGATGATGCCATCTTACAGCAATTAGAAGATGTGCATTATGCCGATATTGCTGAATTAATTGAAGATTTAGAAAATGAAGAAGGTTTATATTTAATTAAACTATTAGATAGTGAGAAAACGGCTGAAGTAATTGCCGAATTGGATGAAGATGATCGTGAAAAAATCTTGTCTGAACTTTCTTCAAAAGAAATTGCAGAGGAAATTGATGAGTTAGATTCCGATGATGCCGCCGATATTATTAGTGAACTTCCCGAAGAACAAAAAGAGGAAGTAATTTCTCATTTAGAAGACGTTGAACACGCCAAAGAAATTGTTGAGCTGTTACGTTATGATGAAGACACTGCAGGTGGTTTAATGGCGAAAGAATTGGTTAAAGTGAATGAAAACTGGAACGTTCTTACCTGCGTAAAAGAAATGCGCGCACAAGCCGAAGAAGTTACCAGAGTACATTCTATTTATGTTGTAGATGATAATGATATTTTAAAAGGTCGTCTATCTTTAAAAGACCTTTTAACAACTTCAACAAAAACCGCTATTAAAGACGTTTTAATAAAACAAGTCGATTCGGTAACGGTAAATGAAGATAACGAAGAAGTTGCTAGAATAATGCAAAAATATGATTTGGAAGCCATTCCTGTTGTAGATGAAATTGGACGTTTAGTTGGTAGAATTACCATTGATGATATTGTTGATGTTATAAAAGAAGAAGCTGAGAAAGATTACCAAATGGCTGCTGGTATTGTTGACGATGTTGAAGCAGATGATAGTATTTTTGAATTAACCAAAGCGCGTTTACCATGGCTATTTTTAGGATTGGTTGGTGGTGTTGGTGCTTTTTTAATTATGGAAGGTTTCCATGATGTTTTTAATAAATACGCCATGTTATTTTTCTTTACTCCGTTAATTGCCGCCATGGCAGGAAATGTTGGAGTTCAATCAAGTGCAATTATAGTGCAAGGTTTAGCAAATGATGATATTAAGGGCAGTATAAATAAAAGGCTTATTAAAGAAATGTTTTTAGCTTTATTAAATGGTTTTATATTAGCCTTGTTCTTATTTGCTTTTGTATGGATTTATAAAGGTGATATACGAAGTGCTTTGGCAATATCGGTTTCATTAATTGCCGTTATCGTAGTTGCAGGAATTATAGGTACCTTTATTCCTTTATTTTTAGATAAAAGAGGCGTAGATCCTGCCATTGCAACAGGCCCATTTATTACAACAAGTAATGATATATTTGGAATCTTAATTTATTTTTGGATTGCAAAAATGATATTAATGATTTAGTACTGAAATTTTTTGAATAAATCCCAAAGTACAACTCCACAACTTACAGAAATGTTTAAAGAATGCTTTGTTCCAAATTGTGGAATTTCGATGCAATAATCACTTGCTGAAACAACTTCTTGCTGTACTCCTTTCACTTCATTGCCCATTACAATAGCATATTTTTCGTTCGGTTCTATTGAAAAATCTTGAAGCATCGTACTATTTTCTGCTTGTTCAATAGACAACACTTTAATCTTTTCTGCTTTCAGCTTTTGAACTAATGCAAGCGTATCTTCAACATATTCCCAAGCAACGGTCTCGGTTGCTCCCAATGCTGTTTTATGAATATCTTTATGCGGTGGCTGTGCTGTAATTCCACACAAATATATTTTTTCAATTAAAAAAGCATCACTGGTTCTAAATACCGAACCAATATTGTTTAAACTTCTAATATTATCGAGTATAACAATTAGTGAAATTTTATCCGTTTTCTTAAACTCATCAACCGATAATCTGCCAAGTTCACTATTTTTTAATTTTCTCATAATTGTTGATAAATATGATGAGATGCTGAAACAAGTTCAGCATGACGATAGTTTTATGTTTTTATTGTATCTAATATGTCATATTGAGCTTGTCGAAATATCATAATCTTTCAATTATATAATTTTTCAAACTTTCAATATAAAATGTAACTTCGCAAAACTAACTTAATTTCTAAAAAAATTGGCAGCAAAAACCAAGAAAGTCACCCCATTAATGAAACAGTACAACGCAATTAAGGTGAAATACCCCGATGCTATGTTGTTATTTAGAGTGGGTGATTTTTACGAAACTTTTGGTGAAGATGCTAAAAAAGCAGCCCATGTTTTAGGAATAATTTTAACCAAACGAGGTGCTGGTAGCGAAAGCGAAACTGCACTTGCAGGCTTTCCTCATCACTCGTTAAACACCTATTTGCCAAAGTTAGTAAAAGCTGGAATGCGTGTTGCCATTTGCGATCAATTAGAAGATCCGAAAATGACCAAAAAAATTGTAAAACGTGGTGTTACCGAATTGGTAACTCCTGGAGTTGCATTAAACGATGAAGTTTTACAATCTAAAACCAACAATTTTTTAGCAGCTATACATTTTGATAAAAAGAAAATAGGTGTTAGTTTTTTAGACGTTTCTACAGGTGAGTTTTTAACATCACAAGGAAATGCAGAGTATATTGATAAGTTATTGCAAAATTTTAATCCAAGTGAAGTTTTAGTTCAAAAAAAATACAAAAACGAGTTTTTTGAGCAATTTGGAGACCGTTTTTATACTTTTTATTTAGAAGATTGGATTTTTCAAACCGATTATACAAACGAAACATTGATCAATCATTTTAAAGTTAAAACTTTAAAAGGATTTGGCGTTGAGGAAATTCATAGCGGAATAATTGCCTCAGGTGCTGTGTTACATTATTTATCTGAAACACAACATAAAAAACTCCATCATATTTCGAGCATACATCGAATTTCTGAAGATAAATATGTCTGGATGGATCGTTTTACCATTCGAAATTTGGAATTGTACAATTCTACTTCGTTAAACGCAGTTACGCTTTTAGATGTTATAGATAAAACTATTTCACCTATGGGTGGAAGATTGCTTAAACGTTGGTTAGCACTGCCTTTAAAAGACATAAATCGAATAAAAAAACGTCATGATATTGTAAAGTATTTAATTGATAATGACGCCTTTTATGATTTGGCTTTTTTTCATATTAAGCAAATTAGCGACATTGAACGATTGGTTTCAAAAGTTGCTACAGGAAAAGTAAATCCGCGAGAAGTTGTTTTGTTAAAAAATTCGTTAAAGGCTATTTTACCAATTAAAGAAGCTGCTGAAAAAAGTAAAAACCAAAGTTTAAAAATAATTGGTGAACAACTTCAAAATTGCAAAACGCTGATTGATAAAGTTACAAAAACCATCAACGAAGATGCGCCAATTCATTTAAATAAAGGAAAAGTAATTGCTGCTGGAGTTTCTGAAGAATTGGACGATTTACGTAGTATTTCAAATTCAGGAAAAGAGTATTTAGATAATATGTTGGCGCGTGAAACGGAACGCACAGGTATTAACTCTTTAAAAATTGCCTTCAATAATGTTTTTGGCTATTATATTGAGGTTCGAAATTTACACAAAGACAAAGTTCCTGAAGAATGGATTCGTAAACAAACGTTGGTAAATGCTGAGCGTTATATCACCGAAGAACTGAAAGAATATGAAAGTAAAATATTAGGTGCTGAAGAAAAAATTGGCAAATTAGAACACGAACTTTTTGCTGAATTAACCAGTTCTTTGTTAGATTATATTCAACCAATACAACTAAATGCCCAGCTTATTGGACAAATAGACTGCCTAATGTCTTTTGCCGATTTAGCCAAACAAAACAATTATGTAAGACCTCAACTTGATGAAACGAGCGATTTAGAAATAAAAAATGGTCGTCACCCAGTCATTGAAAAGCAATTACCATTAGGGGAAGAATACATTGCCAACGATGTTGTTTTAAATAGATCTCAGCAACAAATAATTATGATTACTGGACCTAATATGAGTGGTAAATCTGCCATTTTACGTCAGACTGCACTTATTGTATTGTTAGCGCAAATGGGAAGCTATGTACCTGCTCAAAATGCACGAATTGGAATTGTAGATAAAATATTTACACGAGTTGGTGCAAGTGATAATATCTCGATGGGTGAATCGACTTTTATGGTTGAAATGAATGAAACTGCAAGTATTTTAAATAATATTACCGAAAGAAGTCTGGTTTTATTGGATGAAATTGGACGTGGAACAAGTACTTATGATGGTATTTCTATAGCTTGGGCAATTGCTGAATATTTACATGAACATCCATCAAAAGCAAAAACATTATTTGCAACTCATTATCACGAATTAAACGATATGACCAAAACATTTGAACGTATAAAAAACTTCAATGTTTCGGTAAAAGAATTGAAAGATAACGTTATTTTTCTTCGAAAATTAGTACCTGGTGGAAGTGAACATAGTTTTGGTATTTACGTAGCAAAACTAGCCGGAATGCCAACAGCGGTTGTGCACAGGGCCAGTAAAATGTTGAAGCAATTAGAGAAAAATCATATCAATGATGATGTAAAAGAAACGTTGAAAAATGCTGCTGATAACGATATGCAATTAAGCTTTTTTAAATTAGACGATCCTTTATTAGAAGATATTAAAGAAGAGATTTTAACTATTAATATTGATGCCCTTACACCTATTGAAGCGTTGATGAAATTGAATGAAATTAAACGAATGTTGACGAAGAAGTAATGATAAACAATCTAGAACAAGGTTTTTTCGGAATTGGAATTCAAAATGGTAAAACACCAGAGAATTTGGGTGTTTTATGGCGTTCTGCTCAAAATATGGGTGCAAGCTATATTTTTACAATTGGGAACCGCTATGCCAAACAAGCTTGTGATACGCATAAAGCTGTTGGTGCCATGCCTTATTTTCATTATGATACTTTCGATGATTTCTATAGTAATCTACCAAAAGGAGCTATGTTGGTTGGTGTAGAATTGGATGAAAATTCAGAAGATTTAGAAACTTTTGAACACCCAAGACGCTGTGTTTATTTATTAGGAGCTGAAGATCACGGATTGTCTAAGTTAGCGAAAGAAAAATCTCATTTTTTAGTGAAATTTCAATCCATTCTAAGCTTGAACGTTTCTGTAGCAGGCAGCATTGTTATGTACGACCGACAAGCTAAATTAAAACAAAACTGAGTTATTTCATATTAAGCTATTTGTACTATATTTGTAAAAAATAACACCTATGTTTTTATTCATTAGCGGACCAGAAATTTTTGTAATTCTACTTATTGTAGTGATGGTTTTTGGTGCGGATAAACTTCCTGAAATAGCTCGAGGTTTGGGTAAAGGTATGCGTCAGGTAAAAGATGCAACAAATGATATAAAAAGGGAAATTAAAAACAGTGCTGAAAAGCATGATATTGACATTGATGTTGCCGCTAAAGTTCGTGACGAAATAAGTAAGGTAAAAGATAATGTTGATGATTTTTCAAAACCTGTAAGCAAAATTAAAGACAATATTATAGACGATATAACAGGACCTGTTAAAAGAACTAAATAGGCCTATTTTATCCTGCTAATCGTTAACCCATCTCGAATTGGCAATACTATCGTTTCGATTCTATCATCATTGTTTAAAAGCTCATTGTATTTTATTAATATTTTTGTGTTTAAATCTTTTGAACTCAATTTTTCCGTTACTTTTCCACTCCACAAGACATTATCAGATAAAATTACACCACCTGAATTCATTTTGTTAATGATTAAATTAAAATAATTGATATAATTCGACTTGTCGGCATCGATAAAAACTAAATCGAAAGTATCTTTAATTGTTGGAATAATTTCTAACGCATTTCCAACTAATTGCTGAATGTTATTTTTATAAGGGGATTTTTGAAAGTATTTGTTTGAAAACGACTCTAACTCTTCATTTTTATCAATAGTATATAAAGTGCCTTTAGACTTCATTCCTTCTGCTAAACACAAAGCTGAATAGCCTGTATAAGTCCCTATTTCTAAAATAATCGTTGGGTTAATTAACTTAGAAATCATAGCAATTAAACGTCCTTGATATGCACCACTTAGCATTCTTGGGTTTAAAACTTTTTGCCAAGTTTCTTTGTTTAATTCTTGTAATAATTTTGGTTCAGCTTGTGAGTGTGCAACAACATACTCATCAATTTTATCCGAAATAAAATCCATATTTTTTAGTTAAATATATAAAAAAACGGAACTTATTTATAACAAGCTCCGTAACCTTTTTGATTTTAAAGTAATTAAATTTTAGTTTTTAATTCCTCTTTCATGCATTTTTTCTCTTCGTCTTTTAAGCAATTATTTTTTTTTATTTCAAACAATTTATGCTTTTCATAGCACTTTGTCATTACATTATTTTGGTGTGAGTATTGACCACATTTTTTACATAAAAACAAGTGAAAAGTTAATTTTAACTTATCTAAAAAAGAAGCTTCTTTGTATTGATTTTGATCACAAATTTTGGTGGCTTCATCACAAGAAATTTTCATATGCTTCTGTTATTTTTTAAACCAATTATCTTCCATACATTTTCTCAATTGCGTTCGAGCTCTATGAATTATTACCCAAAGATTTGACGCTGTTATGTCTAATTCCTTACAAATAACTTCCGTGTCGAAATCTTGTATTGTTTTCATTTTAAAAACAGTTCTGTACTTTTCTGGTAAATTACCAATACATTTTTCTAAAACTGCATTTAACTCACTAGATTCTATATTTTTCTCTACTTCTGCTTCCCAAGATGAAGGTACTCGTTCTTCAATCCATTCTCCTTCATGTTCACCATCGGCATAAAAACTCATTTTAATTTCAGCTCTCCCTTTAGCTGAATTCATTTTTCTGTATTGGTCAATTATTTTTCTCTTCAAAATTGAAATTAACCAAGTTCTTTCACTCGCTTTACCTTGAAAATTTTCTTTTGCTTTTAAACCTGCAAAAAAAGTATCCTGAACCAAATCTTTAGCTAAATCACGATCGCTTATTCTTGTAATTGTATAATTAAACAAGTAATCGGCATGTAAATCAATCCATTTTTCAGGATTTAAAATATGTTTCTTTATTTCGTTCATTTAAGCTAAGTCCTTCGCTAAAATAAAACTTTATTTAGAATTAATCTAAATAAATTATATCATTCTTTGATCTCACATCCTTTTCTTCTTCTTGAGTCCACTAAAAATATAATTTCCCAATTTCCATTATTATTAAATAACTGAAATGAATTTGCGCCGCAATGGCTAAAACTTCCGTTTACATAAAACTCATAAGGTGTCCAAACCGATGCTAAATTTTCATCAATACTAATTTCAAAATACAGTAAATTTTCTAACCAAACATCTTCTTTCTTCTTATTTGCAATTGACTTTAAAAAATTCTCTTTTAATTCATTTTTTAAAACATTGTTTCCTTCATTATTTACAAAAGTTGTTTGCAATTTTAAATCTTTATGAATCGTTGTTGCAATTAGGGCGGTATCTCCATTGTGAAGTCCCTTAAAAAAAGTATGAATTGTGTTTTTTATTTGATCTTCTTGCGCATTTATAAAATTGCACGAAAAAACAAGTACTACTAAAAGTAATTTCTTCATATAAATAATCTTAATTAACGTGAGTTCGATTTAAGTAAAAATATAACTTTATAAATATCAGCTAAATACGTCATTACGATGGAGGAACGACTGAAGTAATCTGTTCAATTAAAG
>Ga0209121_10000477_pt1 | contig 42325 bp, 46 predicted proteins | sample Cruoilmetagenom3_FD_187292 | JGI IMG/M metagenome (GOLD analysis project Ga0209121, IMG submission 187292) | Oil polluted marine microbial communities from Coal Oil Point, Santa Barbara, California, USA - Sample 3 (SPAdes) (version 2) | ecosystem: Environmental > Aquatic > Marine > Oil seeps ... | reverse complement strand
TAAAAAGATATGTTGAAATGCAAGGAAGAGAAGATGCAGGACAAGCGGAGCTTGAAATTTAGGTAAGTACCACGCCTGTAAGGGCGTGGGTATCTATTTTATTAGGAAGATGGAAATTTTGGAAAAAATATATATGCAAAGAGCAATAGAATTAGCGGAAAAGGGCAGGGGGAGAACAAATCCAAATCCGCTGGTGGGTGCCCTTATTGTTAATAACGGCGTTATCATCGGTGAAGGTCATCACACTAAAGCTGGTGAATCGCACGCTGAAATAAATGCATTAAAGAGTACAAAAAGCACATTAGATAATGCAACTTTATATGTAACTCTTGAACCCTGTTGCACTTATGGTAAAACCCCCCCCTGTACCAAGGCAATAATATCCTCCGGAATAAAGAAAGTTGTGGTGGGATTAATTGACCCAAATCCAAAAGTTAGCGGCAAGGGGATATATGAGCTAAAAAAAGCACAAATTAAAATTGAGACCGGTATCTTTAAAAAAGAAATAGCGAAACAAAATGAAATTTATATTAAATATATCACAACAAAAATGCCCTTTGTTCTCATGAAATCAGCCATAAGCTTTGATGGAAAAACAACGTCGAAAAATGGGCAACCTGTTTGGATTACAAATGAAGAATCAAAAAAAATCTCTCATAAATTAAGGAATGAATATGATGCAATCATGGTTGGAATAAACACGATTATTGCAGATGACCCAATGCTTACAACTCGATTGGAGGAAGGGGATATTAAAAATCCCTTGCGAATAATTGTTGACAGTAACGCCAAAATTCCCTTGTCAACCAAGGTTGTAAAAACAGCTAAAGAAATTCCTACTTTGCTTGCCACAACTAAAAATGCTCCAACAAAAAAAATTGAAATTTTGAAAGAAAGAGGAGTCCAAATTTTAAAATTACCCGAGAAAGAAGAGAAAGTTAATCTCAAATATCTTTTTAAAGAGCTCGGCGAGAAGGGGATTGTGAGCATAATTCTTGAAGGTGGCCCGCATTTAAATTCCTCGGCTTTAAAAGGGGGGCTCGTAGATAAAATGATATTTTTTATCGCTCCGAAAATAATTGGAGGAAACAAGTCGTTAAATTTTATTACTAATCCGAATATTTCTTTCAATTTTAAATTCGACGAGTTTAAACGGATAGGAAAAGACTTGTTGGTGGAAGCTTACCCGAAAAATTAATTATCAAATAAATTAATCGGAGGCAAGATGTTTACGGGAATTGTAGAAGAACTGGGAAAAATACAGTCCATAAAAAAATCGAGCAATTCTTGCATATTTAAAATAGTTGCTCTAAACACAACAAAGGATATTCAAGAAGGAGACTCTGTCGCGATAAATGGAGTTTGTTTAACAGTTGCAAAATTGCAGGGGAATATTTTTGAAGTTGATGTTATGCCGGAAACTTTAAGGAAGACAAATCTTGGTTTATTGAAAACCGGCGCGATGGTGAACGTAGAAAGCGCGTTGAGGCTGTCCGATCGATTGGGAGGACATGTTGTTTCTGGCCATGTCGATGGAATTGGCAAAATAATCTCTAAAAAAAGAGAAGGAAACGCAATTAACTTTAAGATAAAAACATCTTCTAAAATAACAAGTTATTTTGTGCCCAAAGGGTCGGTTGCAATTGACGGTATAAGTCTTACCGTGATTGATGTCTCAAAAGATTTATTTACCGCAGCAATTATTCCTCATACGGCAAAAATGACCACCTTGGGTTTCAAAAAACAAGGAGCAACGGTAAACATAGAAATAGATTTGATGGGGAAATACGTCAAAAAATTTTTAGGTGAACAAAACAAAAGTATAAACTTAGAGACATTTGCAAATTTAATATCTAAGAAAGGAGGATGAGAATATTGTTTAGCTCAACAGAAGAAGTCATAGAGGATATAAAACAAGGAAGAATGGTTATCGTTTGCGATGACGAGAATAGAGAGAATGAAGGAGACTTTGTTATAGCGGCGGAAAAAATAACTCCGGAGGACATAAATTTCATGGCAAAACATGGGCGAGGTCTTATTTGTATGCCATGTTCAAGTGAGAGACTCGACAAGCTTAAAATCCCGGCGATGACAGCAAATAACACCAACGCACACGAAACAGCTTTTACCGTTTCAATCGGTGCAAAAAATAAAATTTCGACGGGCATATCTGCCCCTGACAGGGCAGCTACAATTCTGGCAGTTGTTGATGCTAACACCAAACCTTCCGACATTTCAATGCCCGGGCATATTTTTCCTCTACGCGCGAAAAAAGGTGGTGTTTTGGAAAGAACGGGGCACACAGAAGCAGCTGTTGATTTAGCAAAGTTAGCCGGTCTTTTTCCGGCCGGAGCAATCTGCGAGATTATGAACGAAGATGGGACGATGGCAAGGCTGCCCCAGCTTGAAAAAGTAGCTCAAAGATTTAATTTAAAAATAATAACCGTAGCCGATTTAATTAAGTATCGTCGTCGCACAGAAAAGTTGGTTAAAAAAATTGTGGAAATAAAGTTACCAACGAGATTTGGAGAGTTTAAAGGGATAGCTTATGAAAGCCTTGTGGATAACGAGTGTCATATTGCTTTAATTAAAGGGGATGTGGTTGGCAAAAAAAACGTGCTCGTAAGGGTACATTCTGAATGTCTTACAGGTGATGTTTTTCATTCAATGAGATGCGATTGCGGCAATCAAATGGAAGTTGCTCTCCAAAAAATTGAAAAAGAACAAGAGGGTGTTTTTCTTTATATAATCGGTCAAGAAGGCAGAGGAATAGGCCTTATAAATAAGTTAAAAGCTTATGCGCTGCAAGAGGAAGGTAAAGATACTGTTGAAGCAAACGAATGCCTTGGGTTCTCTCCGGATTTAAGGGATTACGGAATAGGAGCTCAGGTGTTGGTTGATTTGGGACTGACAACTATACGATTAATGACAAATAACCCGACTAAAATTGTCGGGTTAGAGGGTTATGGTTTAAAAATAACAGAAAGAGTTCCTTTGGAGATAATTCCAACAAATGAAAATATTGAGTACCTTAGAACAAAAAAGGAAAAGTTAAACCATCTATTAGATAATACTTAAACTTTTAAGGAGGAGTGTTATGAAGACCTACGAAGGAAAACTAATTGCAAAAGATTTGAAGTTTGGAATCGTTGTGAGCAGATTCAATGAATTTCTAAGTTCAAGACTTTTAGAAGGTGCTATAGATGCCCTCAAAAGACACGACGCAGCCGAAGAAAACATCGACGTTGCCTGGACGCCCGGCTCTTATGAAATCCCGTTAATCGCTAAAAAAATGGCTGATTCGAAAATATATGATGGGATAATTTGTTTGGGAGTAATTATTAGAGGAGATACTCCTCATTTTGAATATATTGCCGGTGAGACTGCAAAAGGAATCGCGAAAGCGGGATTGGATTCCAATATTCCCATTTCCTTTGGAGTAATTACGTCAGATAATATTGAGCAGGCAATTGAGCGTGCCGGGACCAAGTCTGGCAACAAGGGATGGCAAGCAGCTTTGTCTGCTATTGAGATGGCAAATTTAATTAAAAACATGAGTTAATTAAGCTCATGTAAATGATATTTATGGAGAAGCTGTGGTAAACTTAATTAGCTACTTATGTTAAATTTATTAAATCAAATTTTTATAACAATAAAGCACTATAAAAGCATTAAATAAAGTATTGTGAATTTGTCTTATGAAATATTAGTAAAATACTAAAGTTTTTTTAACTACTGGTCGATTAATTAAACATCGTAACAAAAATTTGCATAAATAATTTTATTATTATATAGATAGGGGGTGAGCAATAATGGCTGATTGTCCGAATCTTGAAAAATGTCCATTTTTTAAAAATATTAAGTTAGCACCGACTGCGGAAATGTTAAAAACAACTTATTGCCGGAGTGATTTTGAAAGTTGTAAAAGAAAACAACTCAAAGATAAAGGAGAACCTGTTCCTGAAAATTTGTGGCCAAACGGAAAAATGGTTTAAAAATTTCGCAATTTATCGGGAAGTAATTTTTTAAAAGGCCAAAGTAACTTTTGGCCTTTTTTTACGTTATATAAGAAGAAAGGAATACGCTTATAAAAGTGGATGATTTAAAGGATATCGTTAACGAATCAAAAAAAAATCCGCAAGCTTTTGCAAAAATTTATGAATTGTTTTTTGATAAAATTTATGGATATGTCTATTACAAAATAGGAATCGTAGCAGAAGCTGAAGATATTTCAGAACAAGTTTTCTTAAAAGCTCTCGAAGGAATTGGTAATTTTGAGTGGAAGGGAGTCCCATTTTCATCGTGGCTATTTAGGATAGCTTCTAATTTAGTGGTTGATTATTTTAGGAAAAAAAATAAATTATCAACTGTCCCAATTGAAGAGCAAGCCTATAAGATCGCTGATAATAGGAGGGACACGGAGGATATGATTAATTTAAAACTATCATTTAAAACAGCACAAAAAGCAATTTGCAAATTAAGCGAAGACCAACAAAATGTAGTAATTTTAAAATTCTTAAACGGTTTTTCAAATGCAGAAATTGCGGGAGTTCTCGGTAAAACCGAAGGAGCTGTAAAATCTATTCAACACAGAGCGTTAAACTCTCTACGAAAGGCTTTAAAGGGGGAGCTATTAAATGAATAAAATTTTTGATGATATTTTGGATAATTGCATCAATCAAATAAAGCTTGGAAATGATGATATAAATGGATGTTTGGCTAAATATCCCGAATACAGCGAGGAATTAAAATCACATCTCCATACTTTTTATGCCATAGCCAAAATACCAAAACCAATACCATCTCCTCAATTTAAATTGGAAGCTAAGAGTCGTTTACTGAAACAAGCTAAATCAAAAAAGTTGATTTACTTGCCTTTAAGAGGGCTAAAATCAAGAAGATTCCAATCTTTAAAGACAGCTCTAATCCAAATAGCAGCAACAATTTTAATACTTGTTCTTTTGGGCGGAGGAGTAGCTATGGCTTCCGCAAACAGCTTGCCAAACAGTCCACTTTATCCAGTTAAAATTGCAACGGAAAATGTTCAGCTTGCTTTAACTTTAAATCAAGCAACCAAAGCTGAATTGCACCTTCGATTTGCCGAGAGACGCTTAGAGGAGATAACAAGAACTCTTTCCGATGAAAATAAAGAAGAAATTAAACTGGAAAAAACCATAAATGCCATGATTGGTCACACAAATAAAGCTATTGCCTTAACAGATAAGATGTCAGAAGAAAAAAGAGAGGAAATACTTTTAAAAACATTAAATCTCGCTCAACGTGAACAGGAAACGCTACAAAAAGTTATGATTCAAGCTCCGGTGGAAGTTAAGAATGCCATTAAAAATACCATTGAGAAAACTCAAGGAAAAGATCAAAAAAATAATCCGGAGGATAATGAGGCAGAATCCCTTATAGAACAAGACAAAACAAACAAAGAAATAAATAGCAAAAAAATCTTTAGTCCCAATAAGGATACTGAAAAAAATATTAATAGTGAGCCAAACCTCGGAGGCAATGTCTTTTCAAACCCGAAACCAACAGAAGATGAAAAGAATAACGGAGAAAATGATAAATATGAAGTTGAGGGCAAAATGCATGAATTAAATTTTATAAAATAAAAGTAAAGCTTTTGAAAATATCTGTCGATATATATAAATGAGGACCCCCTGAGGTTTCTAGGTGAGACTCTTAGAAGTTTTAAACTAGTAGGCCTTAAGAAAACCGCAAAGGGTTCTCTTTTTTTTTATCCTTTTTTACTAATTTTTCTTTTTTCCGATGATTTATTGTTTGGGGTAGAAACTTGTTTTTTTTCCTTACTACCGGAGCCTACTCTTGAATCTGTTTTATAAAAACCGGAGCCTTTAAAAACAATCCCAACGGGCTGAAAAATTTTCTTCATTTTCCCTCCGCACAATTCACATTTAATATCGGGTATTTCTGTTGCTCCATGACTAATTTCTAAATTGGTACCGCAATCTTCGCATTTATATTCGTATATCGGCATATTCCACAACCTCACTAACATATATTAAGTCCCAAGCAACCTTGCCCTTGGCTTTCTTAGATTCATCTCTTTCGATACTTGGACCTCCTTGTTGTTAAACAATTCGGTTGCCATGTACTTTCCAAGACAAATAAAAACCAAACAGCAGAGCTTCTTGGGACTTAAATAAAATCATATCAGGCTATTTTTAAAAGTCAACAATTTCAAGTAAAAGTTTGTTTACTTAGCTTAAAGTTTCATTCTATCCGTGTAAATATTAACAAACTGCAGTTTTTGCCAAAATCTCTTTTTGTGATAAAATTAACGTGTTTAGAAGGAGATTTTAAACTTTTGATGAATATTTAAATTGGGCACATTAATAATGTTGGGAGAAAGCCCATGAAGCTGAAAAATGATTTATTGCGGAGAAAAGAATTTTACGCTGTTCTTTCCAGTATTGCTGATGGAGTTGTGGTCACTGACCAAAAAGGTAGGGTTGTACATCTCAGTCCATCCGCTGAAAAAATGTTAGATATTAAGGCTGATGAAGTGTTAGAAAAGTACGTATCTATTTCCACCTTGCTTAGAGGAATCCCCCCAACAAATAAAAATTTAGTTTTTTGTTGGAAAGAAAAAGGATGCAAACAAATTGATTGCCCAATGTATTCACTAAATAATCCTCGTTGTTGGACCATAACAGATACTTGTCCGGATGGTATCAAACAGGGGACATTTAAAGAGAAAATACGGCGTTGTCAAATATGCAAAATATTTGCAAAGAATTCAAAGATATTAGAGGAACCCGCTGTTACTCTCGTTGAAGAAATTGTTTTAGATCAGCCCCAGAAGAAGATCATTAAAATTAAAACAAATCCTGTGATTGATGAAGATGGAAATTTTCTCGGATTCGTTAGAACTTTGCACGACATTACGCTTGAGAGAGAAATGAGCGCCATGAAGGACGAGTTTGTCTCCACGGTATCTCACGATTTCCGCATACCCCTAACTTCGATTAAGGGATATGTTGACCTTATTCTCGATGGGGAAGCGGGAGAACTAAACGATATGCAAAAAGAGTTTCTAACCATTGTTAAACAAAACGGCGAACGGCTAATTACAATGATTAATGATTTTTTAGACATCTCCAGAATCGAGTCGGGTAAGATAAAATTTGAAATCAAGCCGGAAGATTTAAAATCAATGGCCCAAGAGGTAATTAACACCTTTCAACATCTTATCAATGAAAAGGAAATGGAACTTGAGATAAAAATTCCCGATGTTTTGCCAAAAGTTCTAATTGACCGTAATAGAGTAATCCAAGTACTGAACAATTTGGTAAGTAACGCAGTAAAGTACACACCTCAAAAAGGGAAAATTGGAATAGATATTAAGAATGAAGGGGGATATGTTGTCGTTTCCATCTTAGATAATGGGGCAGGAATTTCTGTTAAGGACCAGAAAAAATTATTCACAAAATTTTATAGAGTTGATAGTTCACTTACGCAAGAAACAGGTGGAAGTGGACTTGGCTTATCTATCTGTAAAACCATTATAGAACGGCATGATGGAAAAATATGGGTTGAAAGCGAGGCAGAGGAGGGAAGTGTTTTTAGTTTTTCCTTACCAGTAGCCGAGAAAATAGGTAAATCGGAATTAATAAAACAGGGGATGAGAATCCTTGTGGTTGATGATGAACCTGATATATCAAGGTTGATTCAACTTTATCTCGAAAAAGAGGGTTATTATGTAATTAAAGCATTTGACGGCGAAGAAGCTCTTAAAATGGCCAAAAAAGAACGCCCCAACCTTATAACACTTGATATTATGATGGGCAAAATCGACGGGTTTGAAGTCTTAAAAAAATTGAAGGAAGATACTCACACGGCTTCGATACCCGTAATAGTTTTATCCGTTATTTTAGATGAGAAGAGAGGATATCAACTGGGAGCAGCCGATTACCTTCCGAAATCGGTAAATAAAGGAAAGCTTATTGAAAGCATAAGTAGAATAATTAGAAAAACCGGGCAGTCGGGAGAGAAAAAAAGCGTGTTAATTGTCGATGATGATAAAGATATTGTGAATTTTATCGAAATCAATCTCAAAAAAGCAGACTTTAATGTGCTTAAGGCCCACGATGGAATTGAGGCACTTAAGAGTATAAGAAAAGAAATGCCTGACTTGGTGCTCCTTGATATTCGGATGCCAAAAATGAATGGATATGAAGTGATGGAGGTTTTGAAAAACGATAAAAAATTGCGCGATATTCCAATTATAATCATGACGGCTTACGATTTAGATCGTGAAAAAACGGAAGTTTTAAACTTGGCCGTGGACAAGGTCTCAAAACCATTTTCTATGAAAATGCTCACATCAAAGATAAATGAGACATTGATACAGAGGTAAAAAAAATGGATAAGAAGAAAATACTTACTGTGGATGATGACTTTAATATCACAAGGTTGCTCAAATTTAAGTTAAACAAAGAGGGATTTGATGTGTTCGAAGCTCACAATGGTGAAGAAGCGCTAAAAACAGCGACCTCCCTTAAACCTGACTTAATTCTTCTCGATATAATGATGCCTAAAATGACCGGCTGGGAGGTAAATAAAAAATTAAGAGAAGATTCTAAGTTAAAAAATATCCCTGTAATAATGGTAACAGCTGTAAGTCAATTAAATGAACAGCTTAAAAGTCTTAAGGCAGAGGGAGTTAGAGATTATATAACGAAACCCTTTAATTTTTCAGAGTTAATAAACACGGTAAATAGAGTTTTAAGTCAAACAAAAGATAATTCTTTAAGTAGCCTCAACTTAGACTCGTAAAAATAAAAGGAGGTTGAATGAAAAAATTACCCCAAAACATGAGTGGGGATATATTAACAAGCCTATCAGATGAACTAATCGCTTTTGATAAAAATGATAAAATCATATTTATAAATTCCGCGGCAGAACAACTTCTTGGTATTAAACAAGAGGAAATTCTTAATAAGCACGGTAAAATATCCGATTTATTGGGCGTCAAGAAAACGAAAGACGATAAAGAAGCGCTAAAATGCTGGCAATATTTTAAATGTACGCATAAAAAATGTCCGGCATATAACAAAAAGGACCTTCGTTGCTGGCTATATTCAAATACATTTTGCGGGGGCGCCTTTAAGGGCACCTTTAAAGAAAAAATTGATGGGTGCAAAGAATGTAATCTGTTTAAGTTAAATGCTAAAGCAATAGAAGAAACGGGCATGCCATCCGTCGAACAAGTTATTACAACGAAGCCCAACAGCAAAATATTAAGAATAAAGACAGACCCGGTGCTCGATAAAACCGGAGAATTTCTTGGTTACGTTAAGTCTTTGCACGACATTACAACCGAAAAAGAAATTGATCGTCTAAAAAGCGAATTTGTTTCAACCGTTTCGCACGAACTTCGAACGCCACTGACATCTATTAAAGGTTACATAGATCTTCTTTTAGAAGAAGAAGCAGGCAAAGTTAACCAAACACAACAGGAATTTCTGCGCATTGTAAAACAAAATAATGACCGGCTTGTTAACCTAATCAATGATTTACTGGATGTATCGAGAATTGAATCCGGGCGAGTACATTTAAAAATTAAACCTCAAGATATAAATGATATTTTAACTGAAGTAATTGATACTTTTAAAACCCTCGCAAACCAAAAAAAACAAATTTTAAAATTTAAGAATTTAAATAACTTACCAAAAGTTGCGGCAGACCGCGACCGATTATCTCAGGTTGTAACCAACTTAATAAGCAACGCTATAAAATATACGCCAACCGGGGGTACCATAGAGATCGAAACAACGCGGGAAAATGGTCTAATTGAAGTTTATGTAACTGACACGGGCATTGGAATATCTACGGAGGATCAAGAAAGTCTGTTTACAAAATTTTTCCGCGTTGACACCTCTCTTACTCGAGATGTAGGAGGAACCGGTTTAGGATTATCTATTTGTAAAACAATTATAGAATTACACGGTGGGAAAATTTGGGTAAATAGTGCGCTTGGGAAAGGTAGCACGTTCGCCTTTTCTATCCCTTCCTATGAAACGGTTATAGAAAAGGAAATAATAACGAGAAAAGAGCGCGGAATATCTCGGGAGGCCTTTATAAAAGGCAGAAAAATCCTTGTGGTGGATGATGAACCGGAAATTTCAATGCTCATTCAAATTTATCTTGAAAAAGAGGGTTACGATGTAATAAAAGCTTTTAGCGGCGAAGAAGCCGTCGAGGTGGCAAGACAAGAGAGACCCGATTTAATTACTCTGGATATAATGATGGAAAAAATGGATGGATTTGAAGTCCTTCAAGAATTAAAAGATAGATCGGACACGGCTAACATACCTGTTATAATACTTTCAATTCTTTCAGATGAATACAAGGGGATTAAACTGGGTGCCGTAGATTATCTCACAAAACCAATCAACGTTGATAAAATGTCAAAGACCATAAGCAATGTTCTCCAACATGCGGACATATCAAAGAAAATTTTAATAGTCGACGATGACCGTGATTTAGTAAGGTTAAGTCAAGAAATACTTACCAGTCGAGGTTATAATGTAATTACTGCATACAATGGCTTAGAGGGAATTATTGCGGCAAAAAAAGAGCATCCCGATCTTATTTTATTAGACATTAAAATGCCCGAGTTAAATGGTTACGAAGTCATCAACAAGCTTAAAAAGGCAAAAGAAACTTCAAAAATACCTATCATTGTTATGACAGCTTACGAATTTGACAAAACTAAAACCAAAACGCTAAGCTTAGCTGAAGAACACGTTGTGAAGCCTTTTTCAATTGATACCATTGCGTCTAAAGTAAAAGAGATTGTTGAGGGAGGTTTAAAAGAGAATGAGTAAAGGCAAAATCTTAGTTGCAGATGATGAACCCGATATTGCAAAATTAATAGAGTTTACCCTTAAACGAAGAGGATTTGAGGTTATTTTAGTCTCAGATGGACAATCTGCAATTGATACAGCAAAAAAAGAGCATCCCGATCTTATTTTGCTTGACGTAATTATGCCGGTTATTAATGGTTATGAAGTGTGCAGCCAACTAAAAAATTTTCCGGAAACTAAAAAAATTCCAATTATTATGTTGTCGGGAAAAACTCAAAAAACCGAAGTTGAGAAGGGGATTGAATTAGGAGCTTATAGTTATATTTGTAAACCTTTTAGCCCAAAAGAATTCGCGGACGCCATCGAAGATGTTTTTCGCGGAGATGAAAACAATGCCACCGATTAAAATTATTTTTTAATAAAATAATCGCTAAACTGCTTCTTCGCGAAGGGGCAGTTTTTTTGTAAAAATAGCGGGGGATGATGAAACTTTGCGTTTAGTTAATAAAAATAGGTTATATTTAATTTTAGATTAAAAAATAGGGATTGTACTAAATGAATAAAGATGAAATAAAAATGTTGAAAAAAAATGTTGAAATTATTTTGCCCTGGGTTTTATTAACCATTGTTATAGTTATCGCCTCATTGATAGCAATCAATTCTTTCAGAGCTAACCAAACAGTTACCAAAAACACAAAAAATAAGAATAACAAAGAAATTGAGAAAAAAACCGAAAAAAATAAAGTTCAAGATACAAACGAAACAACGGTGATTTCTGAAAACAAAGATATAAAAAACAATGAGGATAAATATATCGGGAAAATCAAAATCCTTATAAACAGTTTAAACTTACGTGATGCGCCATCAAAAAATTCAAGCGTTATAGGCAGAGTGAATAAAAACGAAATTTTATTCATAATCTCAGAAGAAAACGGCTGGTATAAAGCAACTAACGAAAAAGAAATAAACGGCTATGTGACCTCAAGCTCAAAGTATGTTGAATTAATCCAAGAATGATTCAAATCGATCTTGCCCTTATTTATGTCAATAGCTAAAAAAAGAAGATGATTTAAATACAACTTAGTTTACATAAGATATATTATCGGGCCTAAAATTTATTTTAAAATTCATCTTCTTAAGACCTACCCCTGCCCGCGTGCAACGCGCATGCAAATATCACTTTGGTTTATCTTAAAAGGTTAACCAATGAACTTAAAGAATTAAAAAAATCTCACATACTTTATAATTTTGAATTTTCTGTTTTTGCATACCCGGTTTTTCTTATTCTTGCCAAAATCATAAAGTATGTTTAAAAAAATCTTAATCCATTTGTGAAATTTATGTAAATAACTAAAAAAAATAGATATTTAGCTGGGCAAATAAACTGAGTGCTCGTATAAGCGATTTTTTCTATATACCAATGGTTTTACATATAGGATTTTAAGAAAAAAGATATAATTTATTAGACAAGCAACTGGAGAGCATCTAATTGGTCTCTTGTCCCTATGGCAATTAAAAGATCTCCCTCATTTATTCTTGTTGACGCTGAAGGGTTGGTGTTAAATTCACGCTTTCTTTTTATTGCTAAAATAAGAGTTCCTGTTTTGCTGCGAATATCTGCTTCAGCGATGGTTTTGTTGAGTATGCTTGAATTTTTTTTGACCTTAAGCTCCTCTAATTGAAATTCTAAACTATCTCCGTGTGTAACCACATCCAAATAATCGCAAACAATTGGCTTAATTACCAGAGATGCCATTCTTTTTCCGCCAATTACGGTTGGTGATATTGCTCTATCCGCTCCCGCCTTCTTTAATTTTCCCTCCGATTCTTCGGAATTTGCCCTTGCAACAACAAAAATTTTTGGATTTAAAGATTTAGCCGATAAAACAACGAAAACATTATCTGCATCTGTATCAATGGCCGCAATTAAGCCCTTGGCTTTTGCGATACCGGCTAACTCCAAAGTCTTGTCGTCTGTTGCATCCCCATCAATGAACAAAAAATCATTTTCTTCATATTTAAGTGTCATTTCCGGGTTGTTTTCTATAACAACAAATTTGATCTTTCTTTTTTTAAGTTCTTTTGCCACTTCTTGTCCAACCCTGCCGAACCCGCAAAGTATGTAATGACCTTTTAAGCTTTCAATCTTTTTTTTCATTTTTCTTTCTCCTACTATTCCCCTAAGATGTCCTTCAACCAAAAACTCTATAACTATACCTAAAGCATAAACACCGGTTCCAACTCCCCCCACTATCAAACATAAAGTAAATATCTTACCGGCGGAAGAAAGCGATTTAACTTCGCGAAAACCCACTGTTGTAATTGTAATAACCGTCATGTAAAGAGCATCAAGTACGGGCCAATTTTCAATTAAGACGTATCCGGCGACACCGATAGTTAAGACAAACAAAAAAAGAGTTGAAGCTAATTTAAGTCTGGATATTATGCTCAAACTATCGCGAGTTTTAAATTCCCGTGCTTCCAAAACCGTTATTTCCCCTCACTGTATCATCTAACTCCGGGACAACTTTAAAGTAGGGAGTTTCTGTTTTTTGTATTACCAATTGGCAAATCTTATCGCCTTTTTTAATTTTAAAAGACTTCTTACCATCTGTGTTTATTAAAATTGCACATATTTCTCCCCTGTACTTTGAATCAATTAATCCTGGTGTGTTTACCAAGCTTATTCCGTGTTTTATTGCTAAGCCGGAACGCGGTTGGACAAACCCAGCATAACCTTGAGGAATTGAGATGGCAATACCGGTTGGAACGAGTGCCCTCTCGCCGGGCATTAAAGTTACATCAACCCTGCTATATAAGTCACAGCCTGCATCTCCTTCATGTGCGTTTTTGGGTATTGGTAAGCTTTCATCTAATAATTTCAATTTTATTTCCATAAAAATCCCCTTTGGTTTGCGTTAAATTATAAAAACTATCCGCGAAAATCAGTAGCCAAAAATTGGCGACATTTTTTTGTCAAATTTATGAGCATTTCTCTTTTAAAAGGTTTTGTTTTTGCCAAACTAAAATCCAAAGTTATTTTGGGGTTAAACTGCTGTAAATAATAGTGTTGGGCATCTCTTTTGCCTAAATAATCGGCCATCTTAAGCACGTCTTCTTCTTCCACCAACCCGGGAACCACGGTGCTTCTAAACTCGTGAGCGATATTTGACTTAATTATTAAATCAATACTTTCTTTAATATTTTCAATATTTACAGAAACTCCTGTTGCTTTTGGGTAATTTTCAAAACTGGACTTAACATCCATGGCGATAAAATCAATTAATTTTTCTTGAATCAACCGAGAGAGAACCCGAGGCCGGGTCCCATTGGTATCCAGTTTTACCGGATAGTCCATTTTTTTTAATGTGGATGCGAAGTTCCGTAATCCATCATTTATGGTAGGTTCTCCCCCGGTGATTACCACCCCATCAAGCCATTCTTTTTTAGCTTTAAGATGCTGCTCTACTTTATTCCACAGAACTAAAGGCTGCTTCTTTGGAAACAAAACAAGTTCCGGATTGTGACAAAAAGGACATCTGAAATTACATCCACCAACAAATAACGTACAAGCAACCTTGCCCTTCCAATCAAGCATCGTAACGGGTATTATTCCTCTTAACTCAATTATCGAGTTGTCTACACAAAGACTTGTTTTATGCATCTAACAAACTTTCTTTAATTCCTCAATTTTTGGAACTATCCCTCGCCATCCCATTATTTCCTTACCTATTTCATCGGTAATAACTATGGAGGGCGTGGACATTACTCCATAAAACGCTGCCTCCGCAAGTCCTTCTACTTCGCCTACATCGAAAAACTCAACATTTTTAAGCTGAGCAACCAATGCTTTTGCTTCCGGGCACCGCGGACAATCCTTCTTTGTAAAAAGCTTCACCTTTGCCATTTTTATCCTCCTCTAAATTTGTTCTTGTTCTATCTTTAATTTCTGCGATTTTTCCTTTATTCCAAGTTGAAACCTTTGAAAAATACCCCACAATTCTTGTAATGCCATAAACATCATCTGAATCACATAAGGGACAATTGCTCAAAAGACCTCTGGAAGTTCTACAGCAACTATTGCAAACGGTAAATTCCGGACTAAACGCAACCTGAGCTGCGCTGGTATTTTTGAAGGCCTTTACAACAAAGCTCTTAATTGCCTGTGGATCTGGCTCGTGCTCCCCCAACCATACATGTACTATCGCGCCGGCTTCGATTAATGGGTGAAATAAACTTTGTTTTTCAACTCTTTCGATGTAGTCAATATCTGCATCCACGGGAAGGTGAACGCTATTTGTGTAGTAATACTCCCCATTCTCAAGGCCCCCCTTAATAACTTTTCTGGTTTGACGAGGGTAATATTTCATATCTAACTTAGCAAGCCTGTATCCACTTGATTCAGCGGGAGATTCTTCAAGTATAAGATGTATCCCGTATTGCTCAGATAACTGCTTACACTTTAAACTCATGTGAGAGATAATCTTTAACCCAAACTTTAGGGCTTTGTCGGATTCGTGAAGTTGTTCACCCTCATGAGCTTCAACCATCTCGTTGAGACCAAAAACACCCGCTAAGTAAGTCAGACGTTCCATCTTTAAATACGGTTCTCCATCTTTATCATCAGACAACATTGCAAGCGGACCATTTTTGCCAAGTTCCATTAAACTTTTAATAAATTCCTTTTTTTGCATATGCGCCTTCGCAACAATCTCAAGAGCCCTGTTTAATTCCATAAAAAGTAATTGGTCATTTCCTTGAGCCTTATAGGCTATTCTGGGTAAATTTATGGTGATATTTTGAAGCGCCGAAAAACGCATTTTCTCGGGTGTCTTTGTCTCGCTTAAATCTTTCTCGTTTAATTTCAACTTTAACCTGCAACATTGAGATACCGTTACTTCGTCTCCCCTGTCAAAAACAAAGTAGGTAATTCCCTGTTTGCTTGCTACCTTGCAGGCTAAATCTAAAAATTCCTCATGTCCCTTGGTTCTAAAGAAATCTTTATTTATGTGAAGCAGCGGTTTGGGGAAAACAAAAGTTTTACCCATTGCGTCGCCCTTTAAATAAACTTCAAACATAGCCCTTAAAAACATCTGAGCTTCTTTTTCGTATTCCTTATATGTTTTACCGGTATATTTTCCTCCGGGGCCAATAGCTTCCGTATCTCTAAAATGAGCGGGGATATTCCAATATAAATTGAAATCCGTGAATACAACTTGAGAACCTCTTGCTCCTGCCAACTGATTGAACTCAAATATCAACATCTGAGCAAGCTGCTTTATTTCTCCATACGGGCGATCAACAAGGTAGGGCGCAAAAAACATGTTAACAGCTTCCCATCCAATTGCGCCTGCATAGTGAGACTGCAGCGAAGAAGCCATTTTAACCATATGTCCTATAAGAACTTCAGCGTGTTTTGCCGGTTTAGAAGTACTGGTAATGTTGGGAAGGCTCAATCCGTATTTCTTTATATATTCCAGTGAATGCCCACCGCAGTATGGCCTTACAATAAAACCTAAATCATGAAGATGAATGTCCCCCACCAGATGAGAAAGCGCTACATCCTCACTAAATACTCGTCTTAAAGCAAACTCTTTAAGAATAGTTTCAGCAATGGTTAAGTTAATTGATTCCGGATTATGGGTAGTATTGCTGTTTTCTTTATTTGCACTAAAGATTATTTGTTCCGCGTCATACATGGGGAGCCCAAGATGAGAATGTCTCTTATGCGCAATGGTCAGGCCACGCTGGATTAGTTCAATATCAATTAATTCCCTAATAATGCTCGTCGTAATTTCTTGAAGACTGCTATTTAAAATTTTTCGCTCAACTGCATCAGCAATTTCATTCGCGAGTTTGCCGGTTATGTTCGTTTCTTTAATTAAAGAATCTGCTATCTTTCCTTTATCCCAAGCATTTATCTCTTGTTGTGACGATGTACTCACCAAGAGAGCAATATCCGTTGTATCGTCCGCTTTCTCTGCAATTGTTTTAATTACCTTGATCGTCTTTTCCGGCATAACTGTCAACCCCCCATTAGTTTATTATTGCAATCTTTTAAGTTCAGCTAAAAACTCATCAATGTCTTTAAATTCTCTGTAAACCGATGCAAATCTAACATAAGCTACCTTATCCATGTCTTTGAGGTGCGTTAAAATCATCTCACCTAATTCTTTTGAGGAAATTTCGTACTTAAATTCATTTTTAAGCTGAATCTCAATATCCGATACAATTTTTTCCAATTGCGATGCCGGAACCTGTCTTTTTGCCGTTGCCCTTCCCAGCCCCGCAATCAGTTTTCCTCTATCAAACGGTGCGCGAGTTCCGTCTTTCTTTATTACGGTAAGAGGAATATCCTCAATTCTTTCAAAAGTTGTAAAACGCTGAGAACACTTCATGCATTCTCTTCTTCGACGAATCGAATCACCCGAATCAGTTGCCCGTGAATCTACCACCCTAGTATCTAAATTCCCGCAAAATGGACACTTCACAGCTTTTCCACCTTTTCTTCACATCTTTATCCACAAGATATTGAAAATAAACCATTAAAAAATCTATATCTTGTATATATTATCGACAATGAGTAAAAATATCAATACGAATATTCTAATATTTTTAAAAAACTTTAACCGAACTAACGTTTGCGCCCCATTTAAAGTATTGCTATAATTTAAAAGAAAAAAATAAGGGAGAATGCCCGTGTTCAATGAAAAACCTTTAACTGAAAGACAATGCCAAATTTTAGATTTTATTCTTAGCGAAATCCACAGAAAAGGGTATCCTCCCTCTGTTCGGGATATTGGAAAAGCGGTTGGTCTTTCATCGTCTTCAACCGTTCACAGTCATCTTTCATCCTTGGAAGAAAAAGGATATATTCGCCGAGATTCGACTAAACCTCGAGCAATTGAAGTTCTTAATTTTAGAGAGGAAGAAATTGGTCTTCCTCCAAGTAAAATAAGAAGTGTTCCGGTCGTGGGCCAAATTGCGGCAGGAATTCCCTTGTTGGCTCAGGAAAACATCGAAGACACCCTTCCCCTCCCCGTCGAAATGGCCGGTAAAAATACATTTATCTTAAAAGTAAAGGGTGAAAGCATGATTGGCGCCGGAATCTTTGATGGTGATTATCTTGTCGTAAGACAACAAAAAACTGCGGAAAACGGAGATATTGTAGTCGCTCTAATTGGAGAAGAAGCAACCGTTAAAAGATTTTTCAAAGAAAAGGACGGGATAAGGCTTCAACCCGAAAACCCAATCATGAAACCGATAATCACAAAAGAAATAGCTATCCTTGGTAAGGCAATATCGCTATTTCGCCTTCTTTAAATCTAATAATTAAACCTGCAGCAACAATCCCGGCTTTATTCTGTGTCCTTTTTAAAAAAACGTTTAAATTTGGACAGATGTGGCTTGGGAATTTCAGTCACTAAAATCGTTCCGCTGGAAACGTGCTTTTCAGAAACAACCCTTCCCAATTGATAGGCCATTTGGACAAATTCTCCTTTATCATAGGGGATATCCAAAGAAACCTTCACTGTGTCTTGAGATGTTATTTCATCAATCTGTTTCAAAAGATCATCAATACCCAAATTTTTTAACGCGGATATAAATAACGCATCCGAAAATTCCCTTTTTAATCTTTCCAATTGTATCCAACTTATTTTATCTACTTTATTAAAAATATTTAAGCGCAGCCTTTCGGATGCCCCGATTTCCTCTAAAGTTTTTTCTACGACAACTATCTGCTCACTCATCTTTGGATGACTTGAGTCAATAATGTGTAAAATTAAATTTGCTTCTTTAATTTCATCTAAGGTTGATTTAAAGGAAGCTATCAATTGGTGAGGAAGTTCTCTGATAAAACCAACCGTATCCGATATAACTACTTCCCTGTTACTTGGTAATATAAATTTTCGTGAGGTTGAATCCAATGTTGCAAAAAGTTTATCCTGAACCAAAACCCCGGCGCTTGTTATTTTATTTAAAAGAGTCGATTTACCTGCATTGGTATAACCGACAAGGGAAATTCCAAAAACGCGACTTTTTTTGCGTTGTTTTCTCTGTAAAAAACGGATTTCGTCAAGCTCGGTGAGCCCTCTCTTTAAATTCTGAATTCTACGCTTAATCCTTCTCCTGTCAACCTCAAGCTTTGTTTCGCCCGGACCTCTGGTTCCTATTCCTCCGCCCAATCTCGACAGCTCTATTCCCCTGCCAATCAACCTCGGCAGCATGTAATTTAACTGTGCCAACTCAACCTGCAACTTTCCTTCGTTAGAGTGAGCATGCTGTGCAAAAATATCCAATATAAGAGCGGTGCGATCAATTATCTTTAAATCCATTATTTCTTCTAAATTTCCCTGTTGAGATGGAGTTAAATCATTGTTGAAGATGACCGTGCCTGCTTCCGATTCTTTGGCTGTGATTGCCACTTCTTTTGCTTTTCCGATACCTATATATGTCTTTGGATCCGGTCTTTCACGTTTTTGTATAAACTTTCCTACCACCTCTGCGTGGACAGTCAAAGAAAGTTGGTTAAGTTCATCGAGGGACTCTTCGATTTCATAAGGGTTTTGATTTTGTTGTTGAAGGGCAACTAAGACAACTTTTTCTTTTTGTGTTTGTTGCACGTTAGTAAAACTATTCATTAAAAATATTATAACCTATAATGAATTTTCTATGCGAACCAGCGCCTCTTCCAATCTTTCGTCTTTAACGCTTAGAGAAATTCTCACATAGCCTTCTCCCGAAGGACCGTAAGCATTGCCGGGAGAAACAACGACACCCGCTTTTTCTAAAATATGCGTAGCAAAACTTGCTGATGTAAAACCATCGGGGACATTAACCCAAACATAGATGGTTGCCTTAGGCTTCGCAAATTTTAAATGCATTTTATTTAGCGCTTTAGCAACTATGTCCCGACGCCGCGCGTATATATTGCACATCTCTTTAACGCAATCCTGAGAACCATCAAGGGCCGCTATGCCGGCATATTGAATTGCGTTAAAGATACCTGAGTCGACATTAGTTTTAACCCTTCCAAGAGCCTCAATGGCCATCTCGTTTCCAACAGCAAAACCAATTCTCCAACCCGTCATATTGTATGTTTTTGATAGCGACTGGAACTCAATTCCAACGTCTTTTGCGCCGGGGACTTCTAAAAAGCTTGGGGGAAGATAGCCATCGTAAGCTATTTCCGAATAAGCGTTATCATGACAAACCAATATGTCGTATTTCTTGGCAAAATCTACAACTTCTTTAAAAAATTCTAAAGTTGCCACCGCTGAGGTTGGATTATTTGGGTAGCTTATGAACATTATCTTTGCTTTTTTAGCTATCTCTTCACTTATTTTTGTTAAATCAGGAAGAAAGTCATTTTTTGAAAGAAGCGGCATATAATGGGGTTTTCCTCCCGCCAAAATTGTTCCAACATTGTAAACCGGATAACCCGGGTCCGGTATAAGCGTTATGTCACCCGGATCTACAAAAGCTAAAAAAATGTGTGCTATCCCTTCTTTTGAGCCGATTAAGGGTAAAATTTCCGTATCAGGATTAAAGCTTAAGTTAAATCTCTTTTCGCAAAAACCGGCAACGGCTTTTCTAAACTCCGGCATTCCAAAATATGATGGATATCTGTGATTTTCCGGGTTGCGAGCTTGTTCGCAAAGCTTATCTACAATATGAGTTGAAGTTGGCTCAACAGGATCACCTATTCCAAGGCTTATCACATCAACCCCTTCAGCCCTTTTTTTAGCTATTTTTTTATCGATTTCCGCAAACAAATAAGGCGGTAAATTTGCGATTCGTTGTGCTTCTTTCAATTAAGCTCCTCCTAAGTTAAATGAATTTTCCCGGTAAATATTTCTTTAGCGGGACCGGTCATTAGAATGCTATCGTTTAAAATTTCTATTTCAAGATCTCCTCCCGGGAGACGCACCAATACCCGTTTTCCGGTTAGGCCAAGCTTGTTGGCTGCGGCTACGGTTGCACACGCTCCGGTTCCGCATGCTAAGGTTTCTCCCGCACCCCTTTCCCATACCCTCAGTTTTATTTCGGATTCTTTTATCACCTGAGCAAATTCAACGTTCGTTTTCTTGGAAAACATCTTCAGTTTTTCTATTTTTGGCCCAATCGTATTTACGGGAGCTCTCGAAATTTCCTCGACAAAAATAACGCAATGAGGGTTTCCCGTTGAAACACAGGTAACATTGAACGATTGACCGGCAACACGTATTTTTTCATCAATCACTGTTTCTTTTTCAAAGATTACGGGTATTTCGTCCTTTTTAAAAGAAAACCTTCCCATGTCTACTTTTGCTCCCGAGACATCCATGCCATCGAAAATCAACCGGACATCCTTCGCCCCGCCAAGAGTCTCAATTTTGATTTTTTTCTGATTTGTTAAACAGTGTTCATATAAGTATTTCGCAAAACAACGGATACCGTTTCCGCACATTTCGGCCACGGTTCCATCGGGATTATAAAAGAACATAAAAAAATCCGCTTCCGGATTTCGTGGTGGTTGAACCAACATCAATCCATCGGCCCCTATCCCAAAATGTCTATCACAAAGCCATCTTATGTTTTCGGAGGTTAAGTTTATGGCGCCCTTTAAGTCCTCAATTATAATAAAATCATTGCCTGCCCCTTGTAGTTTTGTAAACTCTAAAAATTTGGACATTTTCCCTCCTTCTCCCATGTTAAATCTAAATTATTAATTATTTCATCTGCGATGTATGGTAATTCTTTGCCTTCTACGTCTATCCATTTAATTCTTTTATCACGTTTAAACCAAGTAAGCTGTCTTTTTGCAAAATTTCTTGTTCTTTGCTTTATAAGACGCTTTGTTTCATCGAGCGTTATTTGGCCCTCGGTGTAGCTTAACACTTCCTTGTATCCAAGGGCCTGACGTGCCGTAATTGAACTCAACTTCCCCATCAAAGTTAATTTTTTAACTTCATTCAAGAATCCATTTTCAAACATCTCGTCTACCCGTTCATCAATCTTAACATAAAGTTTTTCACGAGATAAATTAAGGCCAAAAAAGTTCGCCTCGTAAATTGTTTTCCTATTTTCCCATTCTTGACGATACTCAGTAAAAGTTTTCCCTGTAAGTTTTATAACTTCGAGGGCACGAATTACCCTTCTTACATTATTTGGATGAATATCTTCAGCGGCTTTCGGGTCATTTTTTTTAAGTTCGTCGTAAAGAAATTCGGGGTTATTTTTCGCCCTTTTTTCCAGTTCTTGACGAATATTTGACCTCAATTTTCCTTCAGGAAATTTGAGGTCATCAGTCACGGCTCGTATGTACAAACCGGAACCGCCAACTAAAATTGGCAACTTTTTTCTGCCGGTGACCTTAGAAACAGCGACCCGCGCTAATTTTTGATACCTTGCTACACTAAAATCATCTGACGGCTCAACTATGTCAATGAGATGATGTCTAATTCCTTGTCTTTCATCCACGTTTAGCTTTGCCGTTCCAATATTCATTCCCTTATAAACCTGCATTGAGTCGGCGGAAATAATTTTGCCATTGAGCTTTTTGGCTAACTCAATGGCAACTTCGCTTTTCCCCACCGCCGTGGGACCAACTATGACAAGAATTTTTTCTTTAATTTCCTTAATCTTTTTCACAATATTAAAATTTTACTTATTTGCTTCAAGCAAAATGCAAGTCCTCCTTATTTGGGCTCAACCAAATTAATTAATTTATCAACAATAATTCTGGCAATTGCTCTTTTAGTCATGCGAGGAAATTCAGTAATTTTACCGTCTTTTTCAATGATTGTAACCTTGTTAAAATCCTCTCCGAACCCGATTCCCGTTTTTGAAATATCATTAGCAACAATTAAATCCAAATTTTTTCTCTCAAGTTTTCGTTTTGCATTTTCAAGTAAATTCTCTGATTCAGCGGCAAAAGCAATCAATATTTTCTTGCCTTTGGCTTCCCCTAATTCTCTTATAATGTCGGGGTTGGGTTTTAATTTTATACTAAGCTCATCTATATTATCTTTCTTAATTTTCTCTTTATGTGTTTTTAACGGATGGAAATCAGCTACCGCTGCAGTCATAATAACCGCGTCGTTTTTATCAAAACGCTTTATTGTTTCCCGATTCATATCTGAGGCGGTATTTATAGGCACAAAATTTACTTTTTGGGGAACGGGCAAACAGGTTGGCGAACTGATAAGAGTAGTTTTAGAACCCCGTCTTACCAGCTCATTTGCTATTGCATATCCTGTTTTTCCCGAAGACTTATTCCCGATAAACCTAACCGGATCAATGGGCTCACGGGTTCCACCGGCCGTTACCATCACCGAATAACCTTTGAGATCACTGCCTCTTGCAATCTCAAACTCAACGGCTTCAACAATGGCATCAGTCTCAGATAACCTGCCAATCCCGCCTTTCCCGCAAGCTAACTCTCCCATTGCGGGCCCGACCATTCGGTAACCATATGCTTCCAACCGTTTTATGTTTTTCTGAGTTATTTCATTTAAATACATTCTTGAATTCATTGATGGAGCAAAAATTACCGGCACATCGGTTGCAAGAATCGTGGTTGAAAGTAGATCGTCGGCTATACCGTTGGCCACTTTGGCTATTATGTTGGCCGTTGCGGGAGCAACTAAAACAATATCTGCTTCATCGCTCAGTGAAATGTGATGAATTTCCCCGCTTAGTTCTTTGTTAAATAGACCTGTTGCTACCGGTTGATTTGTTAGTGTGCTAAAGGTCAGCGGGGTAATAAATTTTGTAGCGGCCTGTGTCATAATTACTTTAACGGTGGCGCCTTTTTTCACAAGATTTCTTGCAATTTCAACGGATTTATACGCCGCAATTCCGCCGCTCACGCCAAAAATAACTGTTTTCCCTTTAAGCATAATTATTCCTTGAATTGTTGATTATTACACAATAAACCGAAGCTATTTTACTTCTTTCTCAGCGCTAGCGCGTTCATAAGTTACTTTACCATCAACAATTTCTTTAAAAGCAATGTCTAAGGGTTTGTATGACTTAAGTTTTTCATCAGTAGGGGCCAATGCTTCTAACCCTTGCCTATAACCGGAACTCATTAAAATATTTATTTGTCTGGCACGTTTTGCAGCCAGCACAACCAATGTATACCTGCTATCAACCTTTTCAATTAAATCCTCATAGCTTGGATAACACAACATATTTTTTTATTCCTCCGAATACTATAAAATTGCGTTGGTCTTTTTTGCTCTTTCTTTTTCAATAATTGTTACAAGTTCTTCAATTGCCTGTTTTAAATCCTTATTTTCGATTATGTAATCGTATTTGTTTGCAAATTTCATTTCAACTTCAGCCGTTTTTAGACGATGCTCAACATCCTTTTTAGATTCAGTTCTTCTTTTTATCAAACGTTCTTTAAGTTCTTTTTGAGAAGGTGGCTTAATAAAAATTAAAACGACATTAGGGACCTTCTCCTTCACATTCAACGCACCTTGAACATCTAACTCCAAGATAACGTCCTTTCTTTTTTGAAGATGGTCCCTAACTAAGTTACGAAGTGTTCCGTACTTATTAGAATGAACTTTTTCCCATTCAAGAAACTCGTTTTTTTTTACTTTTTCATCAAATTCTTCATCACTTATAAAGTGATATTGTATCCCCGGCGTTTCTCCAACACGTGGTTTTCTTGTGGTTACTGATATTGATAACTCAATATCGCCCACCCGCTTCATCGCAGCCGAAACAAGAGTACCTTTGCCTGCGCCTGAAGGACCGGATACTATAAATAATTTTCTATCTGTTTCCATTAGCCAAGTTCATTAATTAATTGCTCACGTTGACGGGAACCAAGCCCCGCAATTCTTCTTGATGAGCTAATTTTCAACTTCTCCATAATCTTTTGGCTTCTTACTTTGCCGGTTCCGGGAAGAGATTGCAGCAAATCTGACACTTTCATTCTTCCAACGATAGGATCAGAAGATTTGCTTAAAACATCTGTTAACGAAACATCACCTTTCTTAATCTTTGTCTTTAACGCAGCTCTCTTTTGACGAGTTTCCACAGCTTTCTTTAACGCAGCCTTACGATCCGCATCTGAAAGTTTTGGTAATGCCATTCTTTTTCCTCCTTTTATTTTTTAAGCTATATTTTTTAACTGTACTGGGTTCATTATACAAATAACTTTTGGAGTTGGCAACTATTAACCTGCTAAAATAATAAAATTTAATTTATTATTTAATATTTCTACAATTTTCTATAATCTCCTGCTTCCGGAACTGACTAAATGAACCCCTTTTTTACAGAGAGGACATTCATCCGGCTTATAAGAAGAAACCGAAATTTTAATTAATGAGGTAAATGGTTCCGTAAAGACTTTTTCCTCTCCTCTGTCAACCAAGCAAGCTATCCCCGCAATTTTCGCGTCGGATTTTTTGACTAAATCAACGAGTTCTTTAATTGACCCGCCTTTTGTAACCACATCATCAACGATTAATACTTGTTCGCCCTTATAAAGTCTAAATCCCCTTCTTAAATTCATCTTGCCATTTTCTCTTTCCGCAAAAATAAATCTTTTGTCTAAGGCCTGGGCTACGGCAAAACCAAGAACGACACCCCCTACCGCCGGCGCCATAACTACATCCACCGGCTCATCAAAATATGGCTCAGCGATAGCCAGTGCAATTTGATTTGTAAAAGCCGGATATTTAAGCACATTCATGCATTGAATATAAGTATCACTATGCAAACCCGATGATAATTCAAAGTGACCTTTTCTTACGGCTCCATGGGTATTTAGCGCCCCCATCAGCTCTTCTTCATTAAACACTCTGATAAACCTCCTTGATTTCATTTAATATCTCTGCGGCTTTTGCCTCAGGATTATCCGCTTCGATAATCGGTCTCCCAATAACTATGTAATTTGCCCCGGCGGATATGGCCTCCGAAGGAGACATCACTCTTTTTTGGTCCTTCGCGGCTGCGCCCTTTGGTCTTATCCCCGGAACGACAACAATCTTATCTTTATTTAAAACTTGTTTCAAACCTAAAATTTCATTCGGGGAAGCAACCACTCCGCCCAAACCGGCCCTCATGGCCATCGACGCAAGACCCATAACCTGTTCATCAACTTTTTTATTTATTCCCATATTGATTAAATCATTGTTATTGAGGCTCGTTAAAATCGTTACCCCCAACGTAACAGGAGGAGTTATGTTTAGTTTTGATGCCTCATCGTTTACCGCCTCCACCGCCCACTTCATCATCTCTGAACCACCTTGGGTATGAAGCGTAAACATCTCAACACCCATCTTGACAACTTCCCTGCAAGCTCCGGCAACCTGATTGGGAATATCGTGAAGCTTTAAATCTAAAAAAACGCCTACACCAAGACCTTTAATTTCCTCAACAATGCCATAACCTTCCGATAAGAACAACTGCAGTCCAATTTTAAACAAGCCGACATGATCTTTAAGTTCTCTGCATATTTCCAAAGCTTTTTCTCGTGAAGAAACATCAACCGCCACAATAAGGGGGTTCTTTTTCATACTTTCACCTTGTTTATTATATCTGAAATGTTTTTAAAATCACTTTTTTTTAAAAATTCTCGGAGTCCGTTTATAATTTTAATTGTAGCTTCTGGATATATAAAATTCGCTGTTCCAACGGCTATTGCTTTTGCTCCGACAAGAAAAAATTCCAGTGCGTCTTCAGCGTTTATTATACCACCCATGCCAATTACGGGAATATCTACGGCTTGAGAGACTTGCCACACCATCGCAACAGCTATGGGTTTTACGGCCGGGCCGGATAATCCGCCAAAAACATTTGCAAGTTGCGGCTCAAATGAATTGATATCAATGGCCATTCCAATCAAAGTGTTAATTAACGATACCGCATCCGCGCCAACGTCTTCAACCCCTTTGGCAATGTCAACGATATTGCCGACATTGGGAGAGAGTTTAACAATTAGCGGAAGCCTTGTTGTTTTTCTTACCGCCGAAGTTACCTTAACTGCCGATTTAACGCTCGCTCCAAACGCCAATCCTCCGTCTTTCACGTTTGGGCAAGATATATTAAGCTCCAACCCCTTTACCATGCTTTCCTCGGAAAGTCGCTCCGCAACCCTTGTGTATTCCTCTATTGTGCTTCCGGCGATGTTGACTATTACAGGAACGTCAAATTTTTCAAGAAATTTCAAGTCTTCACGTATGAAAGCTTCGACGCCTTTATTTTGAAGGCCTATTGAATTTAACATTCCGCAAGGAGTTTCGTAAATTCGAGGCGTAGGGTTGCCAAGCCGTTCGTTTAAAGTTACCCCTTTTGTTACTATTGCCCCAAGTTTTGACAAGTCAACAAAGTCAGAGTACTCAACACCGCTTCCAAAAGTGCCGGAGGCAGTCATTACGGGGTTTTTCATCTTAATTCCTGCAATATCTACACTTAAACTCGGTTCCAAGTTTTACACTCCTATTCCCAAAGGATATCAAAAGCATTAAAAACAGGACCGTCAACGCAAACCCGTTTATTGCCGCTTTTGGTTTTACAAACACATGAAAGACAGGCGCCTATCCCGCAAGCCATCCGTTCTTCCAAAGACAAGAAACAAGATATTCCGTTTCTTGTCGCAATTGAAGTAACCGCTTTTAACATCGGTTCCGGCCCGCAGGCAAAAATCCTGTCCGGTTTCTCGTTTTTTCTTAGATGGTTTAAAAGCAAGTCCGCAGCATTTCCTTTAGAACCAAGACTGCCGTCATCCGTCGAAAAATAAATTTTGCCGGTCATTTCATCCTTAAGCGGGAAACGAACTACTTTTTGGCAATTCGCGCAGCCAATAAGCACATTAAAAGATATTTTGCTCAAGAAAAGCTTTTCTGCTAAAAATACAAGAGGGGCAACTCCTATCCCCCCGGCTACAAGCAGCACGTTCTTGCAATCGTCAGGAATTTTAAACCCATTGCCAAGAGGGCCAATTATATCTAAACAACTATCAACCTCAACCTCAGCAAGAGATTTTGTTCCTTTACCCACAACTTGAAAAAGAATTTCAAAAACATCCTCATTTATTTGCCTATGCACACTAAATGGTCTTCGCAAGATAAACTTTTTGTCTTTACCGCACTCAATATGCACAAACTGACCGGGGATCACGGTCGAAGCAATCTCGGGACAAAATAGAGACAATTTAAAAATATCCTGCGCTACCTCTTTTTTAGTTAAAATTCTCGCTTCAATGTGGCTCATTAATTATCACCGGCTCTATAATAGTCCTGTATCGCCTTAACATCTAACTTACCTTCAACAAGAGCGCTTATCCCTTGCACCGTGGCACGAGCGCCGTTAATGGTTGTAATGCACGAAACACCGTGAATTGTTGAAGCCGTTCTAATATAATAACCATCACTTCGAGGATTTTTACCCCAAGGCGTGTTTATTACAAGGTTAATTAAATCGCTTTTAATTAAGTCAACAACATTTGGTCTGCCATCCCGAACTTTAAGCGTTTCTTGAACAGGAATACTGTTTTGAGAAAGGACACTTGCCGTCCCTTTTGTTGCCACAATTTTTAATCCCATATCGACAAGTTTTTTAGCGATTGGAATGATGTCTTCTTTGTCGTTGTCACACACACTGATGAAAACGGTTCCCTTTGTAGGCAAATTTTGCTCTGCTGCTATTTGGGATTTGGCAAATGATTTACCGAACGATACGTCTATTCCCATTACTTCCCCCGTAGATTTCATTTCAGGGCCAAGAACCGTATCAACCTCAGGAAACTTCCTAAACGGCAAAACAGCTTCCTTTACGGTTACATAGCGAGGTTTTGCTTCTTTGGCAAGCTTAAGTTCACTTAATTTCTTGCCCGTCATTACGAATAAGGCAACTTTTGCCATGGGAATGCCGATGGATTTACTTACAAAGGGTATCGTTCTCGACCCCCTTGGGTTAACTTCTAAAACATAAATTTCTCCATCTTTTACAGCAAATTGAATATTAATTAAGCCCTTTACTTTAAGAATTAGAGCTAATTTTACGGTATATTCTTTTATTTTCCCGATTTTGTCCTCTTCTAACGAAAATGACGGAATGGCACAAGCGCTATCTCCCGAATGAATGCCTGCTTCTTCAATGTGTTCCATTATGGCCCCGATAAAAACCTCTTCCCCATCACAAACGGCATCCACGTCAATTTCTGTTGCGCCTTCAAGAAATTTATCTATTAAAATGGGGTGTTCGTGAGATACCTTAACCGCGGAGATGATATATTTTTCAAGCATTTCTTCCGAATAAACAATTTCCATGGCGCGTCCGCCTAAAACATAAGAAGGACGAACCAATATTGGGTACCCGATTCTTTCAGCTATTTTTAATGCTTCTTTAAAAGATGTCGCGGTGCCATTTTCGGGCTGATTTAAATCCAATTTCTTCATCAGCTCTCCAAATCTCTTTCTGTCTTCCGCCAAATCGATGCTGTCGGGGGAAGTGCCCCAGATATTTACGCCCTCTTTCTCCAAAGAAAGAGCGAGTTTTAACGGAGTCTGACCACCGAATTGAAGGATTGCGCCTTCCGGCTTTTCCGTTTCGATGATATTCATCACGTCTTCAAACGTAAGCGGCTCAAAGTAAAGTCTGTCCGAAGTGTCGTAATCCGTGCTAACCGTCTCCGGATTACAGTTGACCATAATTGCCTCATAACCCGCTTCCTTTAAAGCAAGTGACGCGTGAACGCAACAATAATCAAACTCGATTCCCTGGCCTATTCTATTCGGTCCACTGCCGAGAATTATAACTTTGGGTTTACCGGATGTTTTTATTTCGCATTCATCTTCGTAAGTGGAGTAATAGTAAGGAGTGTAAGCTTTAAACTCAGCCGCGCAGGTATCCACCGTTTTATATGTAGGTGAAATTCCGGCTTCTTTTCTTCTTTGTCGAACTTCGATTTCTTTGCTATTCGTTAAGTGAGCAATTTGGACATCCGAAAAACCAAATCTTTTGGCTTCTCTTAAAATTTCTTTGGGAAGATTGTTTAAATTATGGCGAGAAATTAATCTTTCCATGTGAACAATTTCCAAAATGTTATACAAAAACCATTTATCCACCTTCGTTAGTTCGTAAACCTCATCTAAACTCATTCCCTTGCTTAAGGCGTATTTTATATAGAAAACTCTTTCCTCGTTTGGTGTTGAGAGCTTACTGCGAAATCGATCCTCGATTATCTCGTCCCTGCCGTCCGCGCCAAGTCCGTATCTGTCTATTTCTAAAGAGCGAATGGCTTTTTGCAATGCTTCCTTAAAAGTACGTCCAATGGACATTGCTTCTCCAACGGATTTCATCTTAATTGTCAATGTTTTATCGGCTCCGGGAAACTTTTCAAATGTCCATCGCGGAATTTTTACCACAACATAATCTATAGTCGGCTCAAATGAAGCCGGGGTTTTCTTGGTAATATCATTTGGAATTTCATCGAGCGTGTAACCAATTGCAAGTTTGGTTGCTATCTTTGCTATGGGAAAACCCGTTGCCTTAGAAGCTAAAGCCGAACTTCTGGAAACCCTGGGGTTCATCTCTATCACAACAATCCGACCCGTTTCGGGATGAATCGCAAACTGAATATTCGAACCGCCGGTTTCCACTCCGATTTCCCTTATAATTGCTATCGAGGCATCCCGCAAAAGCTGATATTCTTTATCGGTTAAAGTTTGAGCAGGAGCAACGGTTATGCTGTCGCCGGTATGAACACCCATTGGATCAAAATTCTCAATCGTACACACAATTACCACGTTATCATTTAAATCCCTCGTCACCTCAAGCTCGTACTCTTTCCAGCCGAGACAAGACTCTTCTATTAAAATCTCATTTATCGGACTTAGGGATATCCCGATGGCCGCCATCTCCTGAAATTCTTTTAAATTATAAGCGATGTCACCGCCCGTCCCTCCCAAAGTATAAGATGGGCGAATAATTGCCGGAAAACCTACTTTATTTACAATTTCCATCGCTTCATCCGTAGAATACGCAAACCCGCTGCGCGGCAAATCCATGCCTATCCTGATCATGGCCTTCTTAAACAAGTTTCTATCTTCAGCTTTCTTTATCGCCTCAAGTTTAGCCCCTATAAGCTCCACTCCATATTGATGAAGCACGCCATTTTCAGCTAAAGTAACCGCTGTATTTAGCCCCGTCTGGCCACCCAAGGTCGGCAGTAACGCATCCGGCCGTTCTTTGGCAATAATTTTTTCGACCATCTCAGGAGTAATGGGTTCAATATAAGTCTTATCCGCAACCTCAGGGTCGGTCATGATGGTAGCGGGATTCGAGTTGATCAGCACAACCTCAATACCCTCTTCTTTTAAAACCCGACACGCTTGGGTCCCCGAATAATCAAACTCACAAGCTTGACCAATAACTATTGGGCCCGATCCTATTATTATTATTTTTTTAAGGTCTTTTCTTTTAGGCATTCTTCTCCCGTTTTGTTTAGTGCTCGTTCTTTATGTCCGGTAATTGCCAAAGCAACCCCAATAACCGCTATAAGCGCCGGTCCGAGTACAATTAGCCCGACAAAAAGCAAGATTAAAGCTTTATCTGAAAAATAAGCAAACATGGCAAACCACTATCTTTCCTTGATTGATTCCTCCATCATCTGCCCAAAATCCTCAAATAAGTATTTTGAGTCATGAGGGCCGGGAGATGCTTCGGGATGATACTGCACAGAAAACGCGGGTACTTCCAAACATCTTAAACCTTCAACCGTATTGTCGTTCAGGTTTATATGAGAAATTTCAACTTCCCCGAAATCGCTAAAGACCTTATTTCCTTTACGCTCAAAGCTGTCTGCGTTCACGACAAAACCGTGATTTTGGGCGGTAATTTCAATTTTATCGGTGATTAAATTCTTAACAGGTTGATTTGCTCCCCGATGTCCAAATTTAAGCTTATAAGTGTCGCCACCCAAAGCCAATGATAACAATTGATGTCCCAAACATATTCCAAACATTGGCCTTTTGCCTATTAAATTTTTGATGGTTTCAACAGCATACGGTACGCCCTGTGGGTCTCCGGGACCATTTGAGAGAAATATTCCGTGGGGTTCTAAAGCCAAAACCTCTTTTGCCGAGGTGAAAGCGGGCACAACCTCAATTTTGCAATTAAACTCCTCTAAACATTTTAAAATATTTCTTTTTATGCCAAAATCAAGGGCCACGACGTGATATTTCTCCCCCGGTTTTTTTTGCCAGAAATAAGGACTATCGACTGTAACTTTTTTAACCATATCCTGCCCCACGAGGCTCGGAAATGAATTTACTTTTTGAATAAGTCTATTTTTATCAAGGTCAACGGTTGAAATAATCCCCCGCATTGCCCCCGCGCTTCTTATGTGCTTCGTCAAAGCTCTGGTATCAATACCTTCAATACATATTATGCTGTAATACTTAAGGAAATCCTTTAGAGAACCTTCCGCTCTCCAGTTGCTGTAATAATTAGAGCACTCCCGCATTACAAACCCCTCGACAAACGGGCCTTTTGATTCATAATCTTGAGAATTAACACCATAATTACCAATTAGCGGATAGGTCATGGTTACAATTTGGCCCGCGTATGATGGATCGGTTAAAATCTCCTGGTAACCGGACATACTGGTATTAAAAACCACTTCACCCAAGGTCTCTCCTTCTGCCCCCAGGCTGTATCCGTTAAATACCGTTCCGTCTTCTAAGGCCAAAATTGCTTTCTTTTTCATGTTTTAAACATTCCTCATTGGATTAAGATTAACCAACTTCCTATCCTCGACAATTATTTTTCCGCCAGCAACCACACAATCAGCAGCCCCATTAAGTTCCCATCCATTAAAGGGTGAATTTTTGCTCTTTGATAAAAAGTTATCGGTATCAACCTTTACTTTAGCTTTAGTGTCTATCACGATAATATCAGCATCGCTTCCTATCGACAGCGTCCCTTTATTTATATTTAAAACTCGCGCCGGAGCAATTGTAAATTTTTCAATTAATTGCGTCAGACTTAATATTCCGTTTCCAACAATTTTAGTCAGCATAAGAGGCAAGGTAGTTTCAAGCCCGATCATCCCAAATGAGGCGGCTGAAAATTCAACTTCTTTTTCGTGGAGAGCATGAGGCGCATGGTCACTCGCTATAGCATCAATCACGCCTTCCGCAAGAGCTTTGTGAAGAGCTTCAACATCATCTTTTGTTCTCAACGGCGGATTAACTTTACAATTAGTATCGTATTCAATTAACGCTTCGTCGGTTAACGTCAAATGATGCGGGGTAACATCGCAGGTAACTTGCAAGCCCCGTTTCTTTGCGTCTTCAATCATTCTTACTGAGCCTCTCGTGCTAACATGCGTAAAATGAATTCTTGCGCCGGTTAATTCGGCCAAGACGATATCCCGGGCAATTGCAATTTCTTCTGCCGCTGAAGGTACCCCTTTTAAACCGAGAATCGTTGAATAATAACCCTCGTTAATCTGTCCCCCCGCAGATAACTCCCCGGACTCGGAATGCGAGATTAATGATACGTTAAACATTCGGCTATACTCCAGGGCTCTTCGCATAACCCTATCATTTTCCACACACTTGCCGTCATCCGAAAAAGCAACCGCGCCGGCCTGCAAGAGCTCACCCATCTCACTCAATTCTTTACCTTCGAGCCCCTTTGTGATGGCGGCAACGGGATAAACGGTAATTAAATTCGCTGCTTTTGATTTGTCAATTATCATCTCCGTGACGGAAGAATCATCGTTTACAGGATTGGTGTTTGGCATGCAGGCAATGGCAGTAAATCCACCCACCGCAGCCGCCCGACAACCACTTTCAATTGTCTCTTCATCTTCTCGCCCCGGTTCTCGAAGATGAACATGCATATCTACTAAGCCGGGAGTAAGGACTTTATCTTTTACATCAATTACCTTAAAGCCGGCAGAACCAAGATCTTCTCCCACCGCGGCAATTTTTCCCGATTCTACCGAGATATCTAAAATTTTATCGATACCGTTGGCAGGATCAATTATTCTGCCCCCTTTAAACAGCAACTTCTCCAACTGCTCCACCTCCAAGAAGTAAGTAAAGGACGGCCATTCTAATCCCCAATCCGTTTGTCACCTGTTCAGCGGCAACGGTTTGGGGTATATCGGCAACCTCGGAAGAAATTTCTATGCCCCTGTTCATTGGGCCGGGGTGCATTATCAAAACATCCTTTTTGGCTTTTTTTAACCTTTCCAAATTTAACCCAAACAATTTAGCATATTCCCTTATTGACGGGAAAAGACTTTCATTTTGCCTTTCCGTTTGAATTCGCAACATATAGATAACATCAAACTTCCCAATAACCCGGTCAAAATCGTACGCAACTTCAGCACCCATGGCTTCAATTTTAACCGGAATTAGCGTGGGAGGGGCAATCAGCGTAACCTTCGCACCCATTTTGTTTAAAACCGATATATTTGAACGAGCAACTCTGCTGTGAGCTATATCCCCTATTATACCGACGTTAAGATCATTAATTCGGCCAAGTTTTTCCTTAATGGTATATAAATCAAGCAAGGCTTGGGTGGGATGCTCGTGGGCCCCATCTCCCGCATTTATTACCTTGCATTTTACGTTTTCCGCAAAAAAAATTGCCGCACCGGCTGAAGAATGTCTGATAATTACCGCATCCGCTCCAAGGGCTTCGATTGTTTTGGCAGTATCTTTTAATGATTCACCCTTCACCAGACTACTGCCTTTTGCAGATATATTAACCACATCGGCGCTTAATCGCTTGGCTGCCAATTCAAAGGAAGTCCTTGTCCTCGTGCTTGGCTCAATAAATAAATTAACTATCGTTCGACCACGTAAAGTCGGAATTTTTTTAATATCCCGTGTAGAAACTTCCCTAAAAGATTCCGCCAACTCAAGAACGTATTGAATTTCTTCTTTTTTCAAGTCTTTTATGCTTAATAAATTCTTTTTCTCTAAAACCACATTGCCTCCACTCAAAAAAAACTCTTACGTTGACAAAGATTAATTTATATCTTCACGTATATCTACCGAATCAACCCCATCCTCTTCCTTTAAATTTACCCACACACGTTCATCTACCGAAGTAGGAATATTTTTACCGACAAAATCGGCGCGTATCGGCAACTCACGATGACCCCTGTCAACCAATACCGCCAGTTGTATGTTTGCCGGACGCCCAAAATCCATAACCGCATCAAGAGCCGCCCTTACGGTTCTTCCCGTAAACAACACATCATCAATAAGCACGATGCTTTTCCCTGAGACATCAAAGGGAATTTCGGTTTTTGAAATATGATGAGGAATGGGCCTTTTGGATATATCATCCCTGTAAAAAGCCACGTCAAGGATACCTACCGGAACCGATTTTTCCTCTATCTCCTCAATGTATTTTGTCAATCTATGGGCCAGATATATCCCACGGCTTTTAATTCCTATCAGCGCCACATCTTCGGCTCCTCTGTTTTTTTCAACAATCTCGTGAGCCACTCTTTTTAGAGCCCTTTTTATAGAAACTTCATCCATTATTAATTTTTTCTTTGCAAACTTCATCTCATTCATTTAATCTCCCGCATAAAAAAATACCTCCCGTTTACTAACGGCAAGGTAATTTATCTAATTCTATTAAATTAAACTTTTCCAAATTGTTCATCTCCTTGCTAGTCTCGCTGAACTAGTTTAAAGGTTAAATAATCTTAGCAATTATAGTATGCCGTGTCAACAAAACATAAATGTCCAAAAAGCACCAAAAAATTGTGCGACGTAGGTCTATAAATTTCTTTGTTAATAAGAACGCAGGACAGTATGAGATTTTAAATTGTTTTAAGTACTCATAACACTTTTTAATTAATACTAATCCAATTTCTTAAATTTAACTCCCCTAATTTCTTGTTTCTCTTGATTAAATTAATGGAAGAATTAACAATCCAGGGTTTTTTTGCAAATCGCACCATAAGTGTACCGAGCGCAAAATACCTGTTAAATAGGGCATCGATATTCTTTTGATAATTCTCAAGGAATTCTGTCTTAAAATCATTCGCCTTTAGAGCAGAATCTATTGCCTCCGCCGCGTATTTACCGCTTTCAAGTGCATACATCATACCCTCGCCCGTTAAGGGATTTATGAGACCCGCAGCGTCTCCAACCAAAACCATTCCGTCACATGTTGCTTTTTTCACGCCACCCATATAAAGATTTTTACCAACAATTCGGCCAAGACGCTTTGCGTTCTTTAATTTTTTGCTTGCGTGAACGCTTGAAGTTATAAATCTATCCAATATTTCCGTTATCCTACACCCTTTTTTCTTTAAATCGTCCAAATATATCCCTACACCAACATTTGCAATATCGTTTTCTTGAGGAAAAATCCATCCCACGCCGGGCAAAATCACATCTTCACCATAAATCTCCATATAATCATCTATATCGCTAACGCCTTCATAATAAGCACGGATTGCAATCGCCACCGCCTTAAAATCTTCCTTATCGATGTCAAGCACCCGTTTGGCAAAGGTTGAAGATGCCCCGTCTGCACAAACGACAAACTTTGCGGTCTCCTCAATGTCTTTGCCGTTATGGGTATATTTAACTCCTATAACTCTTCCCGATTCCATGATGACATCGGTTACAGGCGAGCATCCGGGAAAGTGAGCTCCGGCCTCCTCGGCATGCTCTTTTAAAATCTTGTCAAGCTCGAGACGCGGAACCACAAAACCCCTTCTTGGGTAATCTTTATAAGCCGGAAAATCGGCAATGCTGCACCCGCCTTTGGACGAGTAAATTTTAACACCCTTTGTTTCTTTGAACCTGCCCTCTAATTTCGGGATAACACCCATATCTTCTAAAACCCTAACTCCCCTGGGCGTAATGCTATCCCCGCAAATCTTTTCTCTCGGAAATTCGCACTTATCAAGAAAAAGAACCTTATAGCCGGCTTTTGCAAGATAATAAGAGGCAGACGAACCGGCCGGTCCGGCCCCAACAACAATAACATCATAATTCATGAGCACCACCAAAAAATTAGTTTAGTGAAATATTTAGCAAATTACAAGAAAAAACAAAACTAACCTTGGTAAAAATGATTGTTTAGACAATTATCCGATGAGCAACTTGTCCTGTCTCCGACTCTAAAGGATGAGCCCCAGGCTCAGACTCGAATGAGAGCAAAATCGAAGTTTTCTCTTTTAAGATTGCTTCTACTTTCTTTATGTAGACGATTTGGCCGATGAGCCAGGCTGGTTTTTAAAGTTCATTGAGCCTGCCCCGTTTCACAATTAAAACAGCTTTTGTTGTGGGGGTTTGATGCCGACGTGGTCTTTAATTCTCTCGATTAGCTCCTGAGCATTATCAATGCTCTTTCTCACTTCCTCTTCTGACTCAACAAAACTCGCCTCATACTGCAGTGGATGGCGTTTTCTTCTCATTCTTTTGAATCTTTTAACAAGATTGCCGTACTCTTTGCCGAAAACTATATCGGTAAACTCGACTATCGTGGCATGCGTATACTTTTGAGTTGGACGAAATCCATAGTGCCTAATTAACGCATTGCCCGCATGGATTAAAGCATCATAAGCAGACTTGTAGGCTATTGCTCTATATTTGGGAAGAAGATATCTGGCCGCATTTATCTCAGTCTCCGCAAATTGAAGAAATTCAACGATTTTGTCCCTGCCGGTTTTTTCCTCTCTAAGCCTGCCGGATTTCACCAAATCATCAAAGTTCATCTTCGGCGCCTTTCAACAGAATTTTGGGCCTTGAGAGAATATTTTGAATAAACGTGTCTTTATTTTTCTTGCGGTCATCATATTCAGCTCTCGAATAGATCGTATAATTAATTTCACGTTTAAGTTTCTTTTCTAATTCATCTACCTTGGTCATCAGCTCTTCCTCGTCTGATTTGCCAATAATAAGAAGATCAATGTCGCTTGTTCCTGTTTCTTTCATTGCGGCAAATGAACCGTAAATAAAAGCAATGTCAATTCCCCTCACCACATCCATAATCTCTCTAAGAGCACCCTCCACGCCAATCGTCTTGAAGACAATATTTTTAAACTCGTTATAAAGGGGGTGCTCCTTATTTAAACCATAATAGACTAAATTTCCCTCTTTTCTCGACTTAAAGAGCCCATTCCTTTTCAATTTAAGAAGTTCGCGACGGATATTTGCAACTGAAAATTTTAAAAGACGTTCGAGCTCTCGCAAATAGTATTCCTGTTCGGGATTGGTAAAGTAAAGGCGCAAGAGCTCTCTTCTTAATTTTGATTTAGTGATGTTAATAATTTCAGACATCTTTGTAGTCCTTTCTGACTACAATCGTAGTCAACTTTGACTACAACGTCAAGTCTATGACCGTATTCCGTAGCCGAAAGATTAGTTATCCAAGTTATTTAAGTCCGGCCCTGTTTTCCTATTTCTGACATCAGAGATATGAAAAGTTTTCCTGAAACGAAGAAGAAGAAAGATTTTGGGAAACTGCGGGATGATTTTTTGAAAAGATGATTCGCCTTTTAGCTGATTGAAAAAATTTCAGCTTTATAAAACTGAGTCGAGCATCAAATCCGCTACCACCAAAAGAACCTTATCGGTTAGTTCTCTTCACTTTTGGCCACTCAAAAACAGAATAAGTCATAAGAACAAATTAAACTGCAACATCTCTGCGTATAAACCATATCGCGCCCAAAATCGTGGCCACAACCGAGACTCCCAAAAATACCCAAATTGTCAGACTATCTATTTTGTTATTCAGCATTGCCGCGGAAAAGTCATAATAATTGAAAAAGGAGAGATATTTTAAATCTTTTAGGTTTTCTTTGAAGCCAGAAATCACATTCATAACATACATAAAGATAATTATCCCTCCGACAGTAAAATTCGACTTTCCTTTTTCAGAAAATATGCTTGAAGCAAGCATGGAAAGACTAAAAATTGCCAGAGCGAACAAGAACCCTAAGATTGACATCGTCCAAAAATTTTCTAATTTATAATCGATCCCATGAATTGCTGCCAGCGGGATCACTGCAAAAATCGACACCGCGCAAAAGGCAATAATACTTACAACCCCTGCCAGATATTTGCCAAAGAATATTTTAAGCCGCGAGATTGGCTGCGCAAGTATGGTTTCAATGGTCCCTTTTTCTATTTCTCCCGCAATTTGGGCTCCGCCAAAAGCTATAACCAGAATAATGACCACTATGGGCCACACTAAACTAAAATGCTCCACCGATATAAATGATTCAAGCTTGGCCATGGTAAATTGTGCCGGTTCCATGCCTAATGCTTGAAAAATCTCTTTCGGATAAGCTTGAAGGAGTTTGTCAAATTCTTCCTGCATTTCAGCAAACATTGGGAACATTGCGACATACATTTCCATAAATATCACTGCTCCTAAAGAGTATGCAATCAGTGATATCTTTCTGTCTTTTATCGTCCTCCAAATAAGGCTAAACATCTTATTCCCCTTTATAGAATTCCATGAATACATCCTCTAAAGTTGCGTGAGAAATCTCCAAATCATGCAGCTTATAGCCTGCTAATTTTTCTACAATCGGATTAATATCTCCTCGAACTGTTAGGATTAATCCATCTGAAAGTTCTTCAATCCTTTCCACTCCATCAAATTCAAAGTCCGCTTTTTTGAATTCGGCGTCAAATCTAACTATAATTTTACATAAGCGTTTTTCACCAAGACTGCTTACCTTTTCAATCCCAACCAGTTTTCCTTCTTTGATAATTCCAACCCGGTCACAAATTTTTTCTACTTCAGGTAAATTGTGCGATGAGACAAAAATCGTGTGCCCTTTTTCCCGTAACTCATCAAAAATTTCATAAACTTCGTTTTGAAGAATCGGGTCAAGGCCAAGAGTTGGCTCATCCATAACAAGTAGCTTCGGCTCATGCATTAATGCCAAAATCAAACCAAGCTTTTGTTTGTTCCCGGAGGAATAGTGTTTAAACTTTCTGCGTGGATCAAAGTCGAACCGTTTGATCAGATCTTTTGCGTCTTTTGACTTACCCTTTAAGCTTTCGATAAAATCAATGTGATCTTGTCCTGTCCATTTGTCATGAAGCTGAACATTTCCGGGTAGATATCCTATTTTTTTCTTAAGAGACACCGATTTTGTATGAGCATCTTTATTGAATATTTTTATACTGCCGGAGGTTGGTCGAATAAAATCCATAATGCAGCGTATCGTTGTTGTCTTACCTGCCCCATTCGGACCCAAGAATCCAAACACCTCTCCTTTCTCAACTTGAAAAGAGATGCCATCAACTGCCTTAACAAGATATCTCCCCTTAATACCAAAGGAAGAAAAATGTTTTTTTAAATCTGTAACTTCAATAATATTTGTCATATTTTTTTATTGTACCACTTAATAAATATAAAAAAACCGGACGTATGAATAATTATTTCAAACCCTGAGGAGATAGTTAATTGTGTGATTTAAGGAGCAGTTTTTCTATAGATAACTCTATTTCACTACTTATCGCCCCATCTCGTTGACATTGTTCTCAAAATCGAGTACAATTGTTCTCATTATGGAGAACAAACTAATCACTCCGACAACTTTGTTCAGCTCAAAGACAAGGCAAGAGCTTATGCGACTCTTTTTTACCAATCCCGAATCCAGGTATTACACCAGACAGCTCCAAAGCATCTTGGAAGTTTCCGTCGGAAGCCTTCATCGTGAACTTAAAAAACTCGAGAAGATGGGTGTGCTGAAGAGCGCAAGAGAGGGAAACTTGCTCTTTTACACCGTGGACAAAAATTACCCTCTTTACAACGAGCTGAAATCACTCGTGTTTAAAACAATTGGCGCAGAGGGAGCGATTAAAGAAGCTCTTTTTCACATTCAGGGAGTTAAGTTCGCCTTTCTTTATGGTTCATTTGCTTCGAAGAAGGAGCGCGCCACCAGTGATATTGACCTTTTCTTAATCGGAGAGATTGATGAAAGCAGTCTGCTTAAAGAAATACCTTTGCTCGAGAAATCACTGGCGCGAGAAATCAACTACTTGATAGCCACTGAATCCGAGTTTAAAAAAGACGTCAGAAATAAAGAACCCTTCATAATAAATCTCCTGAAAGAACCAAAAGTTTTTCTGATTGGAGATGAAGATGGATTTAGAAAGTTGGCTTAAACAAGGGACAATAAAACCATTCAAGTCGGCCAAAACGCAAATCGACGATCTCTTAACCAGCGCCAAAAGCGACCTTGAGGCATCAAAAGAAATAATTAGACTTGGCCGTTACAGCATCGGACGCGACACCGCTTACGAAGCAATGCTTAAAGCCGGAATGGCCCTTATGTTTTATGAAGGTTTTAGACCCGAAGTCGGAAGTCACCATGTAACAATCATAAAATTCACAAAACGAGCTTTTAGTTCTAAACATCACGAGTTAGTAGAGGCATTCGACCGTCTGAGAAGAGCAAGGCACTCAAGGCTCTACAAAGGGAAAGAAGCCGTAACGAAAACTCAGGCCGAAAGTGCCATTAAATACGCTCAGCAGCTTATACGCTTGATTGAGATCGCCGTCACCAAGAAATCGAATTTGTAGTTTCTCTTCACGTCATCTCAATTTCACTTTTCATTATTTGATCGTAGTATTTAGAAATAATTTGGCCGATGAGCCAACAAATGTCATATTGCAAGACCTGAACCTATCACCTATTTGACAGACATTTCAGTGTTTTCGTTCTTCATGTTTACCTTGCCGATTTCTTTTTGTATCATTTCCGTCAACTCTTTAAGAGCATATGAGCGCTTGGCTGTAATCCGTAAAAGAGGCAAACCTGCTGTACGAAAAACCTCATTAACAAAATTATCACGCTCCTGGCGACTACTCGATTTATGAGAAGAATCATCAAGTTCAATGGCTAAAACAGGAGACAGTTTCTTTTTATCACAAAGCACAAAATCTGCATGTTTCGCGTTAACTCGGTTTTGGTGAGATTGCCAATTCTGTGTCCCTTTAGGTAAGTAAACCAAGTCAGCCAACCGCACCTTTGCAAAAATATTTAAATCACTATCAACAGCTTCTTATAGAACTCCGTAAAAAGAACGCTCCGCCTGAGTTAGCAGGTAATCTTTCTTGCGATATGGAAGCCTCTCTGGTTTTGGTTTCTCAGAAAGAAATTCTTTTGCAAAAGCAAGTACACCCAAAATAACAAGTACAGCGATAATAAAAAAGAAGCTTCCCATAATCCCTCCTCAATCATTCCTTATGAGTATAAACGTGAACTACTTAGCAACAACCATGATATCGGCAATCTCAACAAGACACTTTAGACAAAAGGCCTGCTGATAAAATAATTTAGCTGATGAGCTGGTTGGTTTTTCAAGTTAGCCAGGACTGACCCCTATTCTTACTACATCTCCAAATATTTCTCAGCACCATGCAGGCCGTGCCCTTAAACTTCTGTAAAAAGGATATAGCAATTTTTGCTCTTTGACAAAAAGAGCCATCGTCCTCCAAGATAAGGGAAATATTGACAAATC
>Ga0209121_10000476_pt1 | contig 42376 bp, 30 predicted proteins | sample Cruoilmetagenom3_FD_187292 | JGI IMG/M metagenome (GOLD analysis project Ga0209121, IMG submission 187292) | Oil polluted marine microbial communities from Coal Oil Point, Santa Barbara, California, USA - Sample 3 (SPAdes) (version 2) | ecosystem: Environmental > Aquatic > Marine > Oil seeps ... | reverse complement strand
GGGTCGAGCTCAAGAAACTTACGGGGAAGATCCATTTCATCTTGGTGAATTTGGGGCTGCTTTGATACGTGGCGTACAAAAACATAATGTTATGGCCACAGTTAAACATTACATCGCTAATAGCATAGAACATTCGCGATTTAAAGTTGATGTGCAATTAGACGAACGAACATTGCGAGAAGTCTATCTCCCTCATTTTAAGCGTTGTATCGAGGAAGATTGTGCTACAGTTATGTCGGCTTATAATAAAGTTCGCGGCGAGTACTGTAGCCATAATGCTCCCTTATTAAGAGATATACTAAAAGATGAATGGGGTTTTGAAGGTTTTGTGCATTCTGATTGGATGAATGGGGTCCACGATACCATTGGTGGAGTCATGGGAGGCTTAGATGTTGAAATGCCCCGTGCAAAATATTATGGAAGAAAACTAGAAAAAGCAGTGAGACAAGGAAAAGTTCCTTTAAAATTAATAGAAGATTCCGCAAAGCGAATTATCCGTACAGTGTTAAGGTTTACTACTAAAGAAGACTCTCAAAATTATGATCCTATTTTAATCGGTTGTGATGAACACGTTCTTTTAGCTCGCAAAGTTGCCGAGAAGAGCATGGTCTTGCTTAAAAATCAAGGTAAAATATTACCTTTTACTTCTAAAGAAGTTGATACTTTAGCAGTAATCGGTCCATTAGCCAATTTAAAAAATACGGGTGATCATGGAAGCAGTCACGTGCGTCAAAAAAACATTATTACGCCCTTAAATGGTTTAGAAAATAGATTTGGTGACAAAGTAAAAATAATCCATAACGATGGTAGCGATCTTGAAGTTGCCCAACAGATAGCTCAAAGCGTAGATGCGGTAGTTTTAATGGTTGGTTACACATATAAGGATGAGGGAGAATATATTCCACACATTACAAAGGGATTAGGAGATCGCATTAACCTTGGTTTGAGAGAGAACGAAATTAAATTGATTAATGCCGTTTCAAAAGTTAATCAAAAATGCGTAGTTGTACTTATTGGGGGTAGCGCTATTCTTATGGAAGAATGGAGAACAAGAGTCCCCGTTATTTTATTGGCTTGGTATTCAGGTATGGAAGGAGGTAACGCTTTAGCTGACATTATTTTTGGAGCAGTTAACCCAAGCGGAAAATTACCTCTTACAATCCCTACAGATCCCGCACATCTGCCATTCTTTGACATATATGTTGACGAAATCGAATACGGATATTATCATGGATACACCTTAATGGAAAAAGAACGCCGAGAACCAGCATTTCCTTTTGGATTTGGCCTAAGTTATACGGAATATAATTACAAAAACATGCAACTAGAAATAATAGAAGATAAAATCGTCGCTAAAGTAGATGTTTCGAATGTTGGCTCTATTGCAGGTGAAGAAATAGTGCAATTATACGTGGGTTTTGAGAATTCCAGCGTTGATCGCCCCGTTAAACTCCTACGTGGATTTAAAAGAGTAGCGTTGAAACCAAACGAAACAAAAACGGTGTCGATCGAAGTCAAGAAGAAAGATCTTGCTTGGTATAATCCGGAAAAAAACGCATGGGAGGTTGAAAACATAGCATACACTATTTACATCGGAGCTTCTTCAAATAATAAAGATTTACTTACAAAAAAAATTACAATTTAATGTTGGAATTTCTTTAAAATTACAAGACCACGCACAAATACTCACTAATTAGGTTGCCTTATGAGAGTTTATTTAATATTAAAACCAGTTATCTAATGTCATATTACCCTTTGGAGCTTTCAGGATTATTTTTTGTTCTCGAAATCTCCATTTCATTAGATTTTTATCAGCTAATGGTGGATGCTGGATAAGTAAGAAGTGTTTACTTCTTGCACCAAATATTCTTAATTTTACTTCAAGTGGCTTTATTTGAGTTCCACAATTCATACAAAGTATCTGATTTTCAGCTATTGAACTATGGCAATTATGACATTTGTTCATACTTTTAATAGGATAAAACAAATATAAAATGCTCCTTAACCTACTTATTAACGATTTAATATATTCAAAAAAACTAATAGATTAAATTGATGATAAAATCATAGCTAAATGTTTAAGATAATTAAAAAGAAGTGATTTATGATTAGAATATTATACTTGAATTTAAACAAATTTATTTATAAAATAAAAATAAAAAAAATTAAGGTTTAACCTACTTCGACATCCATTTTTTTACGCTCTTCAAGCAATACATCAACGACGGAAGGATCGGCTAAGGTCGTAACATTACCGATTTCTGTGCCCGAAGCTATGGCTTTCAAAATCCTGCGCATTATCTTACCACTTCGCGTCTTTGGTAAAGCATCAGCAAATTGAATAACGTCCGGCTGAAATACTGGACCAATCTCTTCTCTAACGTGCAGACGAATCCCTTTCGATAGTTTCGCTGATTTTTCAACGCCATCCATCAATGTCACGAACGCCCAAATAGCCTGCCCTTTTATTTTATGCGGAAAAGGTGCTACAGCAGCTTCTGCTACCTTTGGATGACTCACTATAGCAGATTCTACTTCCATTGTTCCTATACGGTGCCCTGATACTTTTATAACATCATCCAATCGGCCAAGGATCCAATAATAGCCATCGTCATCTGTCCGTGCTCCATCACCTGTGTAATAATGTCCAGGATACTTTTCGAGGTAAGTTGATATAAATCTATCAGTATTGCCCCAAACATCTCTTAACATCCCCGGCCATGGAGTTTGAATAGCGAAGTATCCGCCTTCGTTTGGTTCGGTAATTTCATCTCCTTCTAAGTCAAAAATAACTGGTTTGATACCGAAAAAAGGCATACAACAGGATCCTGGCTTTGTAGGTGTTGCTGTAGCAATTGGTGTCATGATAAAGCCGCCCGTTTCTGATAGCCAATGTACTCGAAATGATTACATTTTTTGCCAGTATGTATCTACTATCGGGCAACGCTCTTTACCAACAACTCTATGGTACCATGTCCATGCTTCAGGATTTATTGGTTCTCCAACAGTACCTAGGACTTTTAACGAGCTTAGGTCGTGTTTATTTACTGGTTCATCACCGTGTCTCATTAGAGCACGTATTGCAGTTGGAGCTGTATAAAATTGGTTGACTTTATGGCGTTCTACAATGTCCCAAAAACGATCTACATCTGGATATGTTGGAACGCTTTCAAACATTAAAGTAGTGGCTCCATTTGCCAACGGACCATATATGATATAACTATGACCAGTTATCCAACCTATATCTGCGGTACAATACCAAACTTCGCCTTCCTTGTAGTTGAATACGACTCTGTGAGTGAACGATGTATATAAGATATATCCGGCTGTTGTGTGTTTAACGCCTTTAGGTTTTCCTGTTGTTCCGCTTGTATAGAGTAAAAATAGCGTATCTTCGGAGTCCATTTCTTCTGGTTCACACTCGTCGCTCATTCCTTCGATAAAATCATCATACCAAATGTCTTTATCTGTGTGAGGAATTTCGTTTCCCGAACGCTTAACGACAATAACATGTTCGACTGTTGGTATCTCATCAATAATCTGAACGATATCAGCCATTTTTGGGTAAGTCTTGCCGGCACGTACAGTTTCGTCGCTTGTAAACAATAGTCGCGAATCAGAATCTTTCACTCTATCTTTCACAGCTTCTTTCGAGAATCCGCCGAATACTATGGAATGAATCACCCCGATTCGGGCACAGGCAAGCATTATTATCGCTAATTCGGGAATCATTGGTAACCAAATAGTTACTCGATCGCCCTTTTTCAGTCCGAAATCTCTCATACCGTTAGCTACTTTACTTACTTCTTTTAAAAGCTCGGTATATGTAAATTTTCTCACTTGACCGGGTTCATCCGCTTCCCATATAATAGCGACTCGATCTCCATTGCCTGCATTCACATGTCTGTCAAGACAATTGTAGGCTACATTAAGTTTTCCGCCAACAAACCATTTTCCAGGGAATAAATCGGTTTTTTCCCATACTTTATCGTATGGTTTAAACCAATCGATGGATTTAGCTTGTTCGTCCCAGAACCCTTCTCTATCTTCGATGGATCGTTTATATAACTTCTGGTATTCTTCCATTGACATTCCAGTTTTCGCATAGTCGGGACTAACATCTACGGGATTAAATAACCGATTTTCAGTGAGTACACTTTCCATTTTTGTGTCTTTTTCTGACATAATATTTCACTAATTTGAATATCTAATTTAACTGTATAGTTAGATTTTCTTGGTTTTTTAAGTTCTTTAAAAATTTTAAAGGTTTTTTTTCAATCTTATCACATTTAAACTTTTTGGATTAAATGGACAGTATTGATTCAAGAAGATAATATATGATATTATTTTTAAAGCTTTTATTTATAAATAATATAAAAAGAGTACCATGGGCATACGATTCAATAAACACAACGTTCAAAAAAAATATTAAAATAAAAATAAAAAATATCAGAGATGTATCTATTAACTTTTATAAGCAGATTCTGAAAAGCCCAAAATCTTATCGCACGATGGACAAACCCATATTCTTACCCTATTAAAACCAATTCCAACGTTTATTCTTTCTCCTTTAAAGTCTCCGATTCTTTTTTTAATTGTTCCTTTTTTGGTCTCTTTCTCAATAACTTCGAAAAAATCTTCTAACTGAATTTCTACATTACAATACGGACATTTTGACATATTCCTCATTAAGAATTTTAATAATAAATATGTTGCTAAATTACTATTTTTGTTGAAAGAAAGTTATAAGAATAGCTGAAAGCTATATTTTTAATTTCAAATTTTTAAGTGATTAAAGAAAAGGGAGAAGGAGGTTTTTTTCAGAATCCCTATTTGGATTTTTTTTTTAATTCATTCTATATGAAACCAGAAAGATACATTAAAGTTTCAAATATTAAAAATTTTTAAAGTAAAAATATTAAAAATGGACGAAGTTAATATTATACAATAAGAATAAAATATTATATCAATTGATATGAAACAATTGGATTCATCAGATCAGAATTGGAGAGAAAAGTGGAAGGAAAAAGAGATAACTGCAAAGGAAGCTATAAGCAAAATCATACCCGGCAACCGAGTGTTCATCGATTCTGCGTGTTCCGAGCCCCAAGCATTAACTACAGAATTGATTCGTGCCTCTGAACAATTAATTGACACTGAAATCATCCATTTTCTCACAATCTTCCCGGAGAAGTATTTTAAAGATAAAGCTGAAGATTTATTTCGTCATAACGCTTTTTTTATAGGGAAAACACTAAGAGAAGAGATCAATAAAGGTCAAGCAGATTACACGCCCATTTTAGCAAGCGAAATTCCAGCTCTCTTTTTAAAGGGTCGAAAAAACTGTGATGTTGCACTTATTCAAGTTACTCCACCAGATAGATATGGTTTTTGCTCATTTGGTATTAATGTCGATATGGCGAAACCGATTGCTCAATCTGCGTATTTAACAATTGCAGAAATAAATCCTCAAATGCCTCGAACATTAGGGAACAGTTTTATCCACATGAAAGAAATTGATTATTTCATCTATAATGATGTTCCATTATTAGAATTTAATTTTAAAGATAAATCTGATAATATAGAACAAATTGGTAAGAAAGTAGCAAATTTAATTGAGAATAAATCTACTATCCACATTGGAAACGGATACTTACCAAATGCGTGTCTAAAATATTTAATGAACAAAAAGGATCTGGGAATACATAGCCATTATATTACAGATAATATCATTCCTTTAATAGAGAATACGATTATAACATGTAGGAAGAAGAATTTCCATCCAGAAAAGATTTTAACAAGCATGGCATTAGGCACAAAAAAGCTTTACGAGTTTGTAAATAACAACCCCTTCATCGAGTTTTATCCCACCGATTATGTGTGCAACCCTAAGTATATTGGCATGAATAAAAAAATGGTCTCTATTAATCAAGCTTTACAAATCGATCTCACAGGGCAAGTAAACACATCCTCAAAGGGATATAATTTTTATTCAGGTATAGGAGATACTGTTGATTTCATGCGAGGTGCAGCATTTTCGAAAGGAGGGAAACCTATCATTGTTTTACCTTCGACTAGAAAAAATGGTATGATATCTACAATTGTCCCACATTTGGATGAAGGTGCAGGAGTTATTTTGTCAAGAGCAGACATTCATTATGTAGTGTCTGAATGGGGAGTAGCTTATTTACACGGAAAAACTATAAGAGAACGTGTCTTAGAGCTCATTTGCATTGCCCATCCTAAATTTAGACAATCATTATTAGATAAAGCAAAGAAACTTAATTATGTCTATTCTGATCAAATGCTTTCTTGGGATGGGGATGGACTCATTTGCTTGTATCCCCTTCGTTATGAAACATTTTATTCTGTTCTTGGAGGGGAAAAGATTATTATTCGTCCTGTTAAAACGACTGATGAACTACTTCTAAAGGAACTCTATTATTCCCTAAATGAAAGGGATAAATATTTGCGATTTTTCGAGGTGAGAAAAGAGTTTACACATTCTAAAACGCAAAATGAGGTTAATATAGATTACATTAATATTTTTTCTATTGGGGCTTTTAAGGGGGAAATCGGAAATGAAGAGATGGTTGGGAATGCTACATATTACTTGAATCCGACAAATAACATGGCGGAATATAGTTTCTTAGTAAGAGAGGATTATCGGGGAAAGGGATTAGGTTCCTTTTTATACCACCATCTAATTATCATTGCCAAAGAAAATGGAATAAAAGGATTTTATGGAAATATTCACATCCAAAACAAGAAAACCGTTCAAATTATCCGTAAAGGAGGATACACTAAAATAACCCCCCCAGAAGCAGGAGAAAACGAGCTATTTTATGAAGTATTTTTTGATAAAGAGAACTCTATTGATTGACCATTCGAAATTTTTATCTAACTTTCTTAATTATTAAAAATACAATCTTATGAAGTTTGAATATACTGATTATCACATCCATACGAATTGGAGCGCAGATATTTCAAAAAATGGGCCTGTATTTGAAGATTATATTAAGATTGCTGAAGCAAATGAAATCAACATCTGTTTTCTTGAACATTATGAACTATATTACATTGAAAAAGACAAAACAAACCCGTTTTACGATAGCAAAATCGACGATTACCTTGAAGAGATAGACGAGCTAAAAGAAACTTATAATTTCATCCTTAGCGGCCTCGAAGTAGAATATTACCAAGATCGGGAAACAGAATTAATGGAATTTATGGATGATTACGGTAAAGAAGTGGATTTTATTGGTGGAACAATTCACGAGTGGATTTATCGCTATCCGATAACATCAAGAGAAAGATTATTAGAATTGTTAGAAATGATACCAATGAAGCAAGTTATTGACGACTACTTTGAAATTAGCGAGATGATGATAAAATCTAAAATATTTAAAAATGTGTGTCATATCGACACGATCTACCGCTATATCAACGATAACGACATAAAAGTTTTGGACGATTGCAACACTTCAGAAGACCGGATATTAGATCTTGGCCGATTGTGTATAAAGAATAGAATTCGCATTGAATATAATCTGTCTGGTCTGAGATTTCCAATTAAGCGCCCTTTTCCTTCTAAAGAAATTGTACGCCAATTAAAATCAGAACGAGCGAAATTTTTTGTTGGGTCAGACTCGCATTCAGTTAAATACTTTAAAGAACAAATTCCTAAGGTAAAGAAAGCGTACCAATTTTTAAGGTCAAACAAATAAAAAACACAATAATTATGGAATCAAAAAAGATATTTAACAAGCTCAATAACTGGGATCAGAAAATTATTTTAAAATATAACGGCATTGGAGGCAAATTATTTACTAATTTTCTAAAAATTGTATCATTTTTGGGAAGAGAGACTTTATGGCTCGTTCTAATGGTGTTTTACCTATTCGTCTGGTACGCTCCATTTTTGTTTTCAAATATTTCTACAATATTTTTACTTGGTGTAATCATAATTGCTCCATTAAAAAAGATTTTTGATAGAGAAAGACCTTTTGAAACGCTAAAGGATATAAATGTTCTAGAGCGGAAACCAACTTCGAGGAGTTTTCCTTCTTGGCACGCTTATAACATTATTTCTCAAGGATTGTTATTTGCTTATTTGTTAAACTCAATAGCGATTATCATTATTGTCTTTATATTTACTGTGATTGTTTCTTTTTCTAGGATTCAATTAGGAGTACATTACCCTAGCGATGTAATTTTCGGCTTTTTTATTGGGATTATTGGGTTTTTTTTAGCTGTGTTCATTGCAGCACCTATCTTGTTGAGAATAATTACTTTTTTTGAGCAATTTTATGGATGTACTATTTATTATCACATACTTAATCCCTTGCTATTTGAAAACACATGGTATTTAATTTTAGTTACTGGGATAGTTACATTGGTTATTCTTATTGCGATTAACAAAAAAATTAAAGAAATTTTTGAAAGTGTTAAATAAATAGAATCTATCTTTGTTGGTCTAAAGCAAGTTACAATAATTCAATTCTAATGAAAGGACTAAAGGTTTAATTTACGTTTTTTTTCAAATAATTGTTTCAATTCATTTAAAACGGTTGATCTGGAATCTGCTGGGTTTTCGGACGCTACATTAGGGTTAGCAATTCCAATGGGAATTCCGCTTTGAGCCATTTGGAACGCTCCGCTTTCAATTACGCGTAACCTGTTATCTAATTCAGATAATTGTTTGGAAAGACTCTCAGATAAGCGTATAACTGCGTTCATAGTTTCTTCTAAAGTTTTTCCCAGACCTTCAACCTTTTTCAAAGTTGGGTTTGTTAACGAGTCTGTCGATCTCATTACTTCTTTGATGTATTTAGAAAACTTAGGTTCGGTAGAGATTAATGAAAAGATGGAAGTTAAATAAGCTTCATAATCGAATCCGTACTGAGTTAATAACTGATTAATATTTTCTTTTAAAAGTTCGATCTTAAGTAATGTCTCGGGGTCGTACTTTAAATCCGGGTCGCATTTGTGTATGTATATTAAAATGAAAGGTTCTTCTTCTATGAGGTTTAAAATATTAAGAATTTGTTCAAAATACTCAAAAGATTCTACGAACCTATCAGAGTCTTGCACATCAATTACATAAATCAATAAATCTATTTGTAAAAAATATTTTTCTGGATTGTCAAAATACTTAGACCTGTATTTTGCCTGACCTCCCATATCCCAAATAAAAAGATCTAAATCAGAATTTTCGGTTTTAATATAACGACGATCTACGCCTTTAGTTGGCTTTAAGTTAGCTAAATCGTTAATACCTAACCGTCCTCCAAATTTGTTCAAAATTGCCGTCTTTCCCGCATTGTCTAACCCAATTATTATTACTTTCTGCGCTACTTTTTCGAAACTATCTTCTTCATCTACGACTCTGGTAATTATAGAACTAATAACAATTGCTTTTTTTAAGCTATCTTCAAGTTCGGGGTATTTCTCTTTAAGTACCATGATTTTTTCATTTAATTCGTCTTGGATTTCAGCGGCTTTAATAGGGTCTTTAGTTGAACCAATATTATTTAAACTTTCAAAGGGATTTTCCTTGTCTAATTTGGAAGCTTCTTCGATATTAGATATATCTAAAATATCCTTTAGAACTTTAGCTTCGCTCTTTGTAAGAAATTTATAAGAGTATATTGGTAAATTTTTTATTTCTTCAATGGTTTTGAATTTACCAATTTTAACTACTTTTGGGTCCAGAAATTTTGAGAAGACATTTAATACTTTTGAGATATCGAACGACATTTTGCTAGCAATTTGTATTAATTTGTAATTATTTATTAAACTTTGAAGTTATATAATTATTAATTTTTAAACTTATAAGATAATAGTTGAATAGATTAAATTTTCACATCAGAATTTAAATTAGATTAAGATTTAAATATATAGTTTATTTTAAATACTATACTGAAATTGAATGATCCAATTATTTGCATTTAATTTAAACGGATAATATGCCACCAAATTCTAAAGATAAAGGAAATATTGACAAGGAGGAAGAGGAGTTTTGCTGCGACTCTCCAAAAATCAGTAAGGAACTTGGTTTCTACGTTTGTTTGAATTGTGGTTTAGTGTATGATAGAGTTCTTGACGATTCACCTCGAAGAGCTTTCACGCAAGAAGAAATCCAAAAAAGGAAGAGTAACGAAAGAGTTTATAGTCCTATAGGGCCACGAACGATTATAAGGGGTAGTAGAGACGCACGGGGGATTTTGTTAAGCCCCAAATACAAATCTAAATTCAATAGGCTGGCAAAAATTCATAGATCCTTAACTACTAGCTACGAGAGAAATTTATGGATTGCGTTACCTAACTTACAAAGGTTACAAAAAAGATTAGGTATTTCAGATACCGTAGCTGAGGATGCGCTAAGAATTTATACACAAACCGTAAAGAAAAAGTTAACGATGGGGAGAAGTATCGATACTCTACTCGCTGCTTCAATATTTTGTGCATTAAGAGTGCATGGCATCCCTCGAACTGTGGAAGAAATTACAAAAGTCGCGCAAATACCAAAAAAGAAAGTGATTAAGAGTTATAGATTAATATTGATGGAAATTTTACCAAAATTAAATCTGAAGGTGCAACATTTTACACCTGATAAATATGTTGATAGATTTAACTCCGAGTTGAAGCTATCTATGCAATGTAGAAATATAGCTGTTAAAATTATAGAAACTGCCTCTGAAAACGGTTTTAATTCTGCGGGAAAAGATCCAAAAGGGATAGCCGCTGCGGCTATTTATATTGGATCTAGGCATTGTAATGAAAATCGCACTCAGAAAGAAATTAGCAAGTTAGCCCGCGTTACCGAAGTTACTTTAAGGATGCGAGTAAAAGATCTCATGAAATTTGCAAAAAGTACAATAGCTAGTACTTTTTAAATTTCAATTAACTGTTTTTCTTCTTCAAATAGCGGTAATAATTCTAACATTTCTCTTATATGTGGAAGATATTTATCAAGATTATGCGAAATCATATCCAGGTAAAATTTTATGAGAGTAATATGAAATGTATCTTCTACTAACTGTTTATTAAGCCCTAATGAGCCAAGAAAGTTTTTAATGTTTGTTTGTATTTCCTTAATAGGCTCGTTTGCTTTTAGAAGGGACAATCCGTGTAAAAGAATTAATAGCGAACTGGTTCTAAGGTCTTTTCTTTTTGATATTGTTTTTGCTAATTCGAGATATTGTAGACCCGCCATTTTTAATGAGCAACTTTCGAGAGATATAATTACATCTTTGTAATATCTCTTTTTCATTACGCTACGTTTCTTTAAAAATTCTTCTTGTTCTCTCCTAATGTCTCCCATTTTTTGCTGCAATTTACCCCTTATTTGATCCATTTTTATATTAAGTAGTTTTTGTTCGCCTACCTCTTTTCGCGTTAATTTTACTTCTGGTTCTCCCCATTCTTTTTTTTCGGGTAAAAGAGATTCTAGCAATAAGATCTCAGGGTCAAAAAGAGTTAATTTATCTATTAAGAGTTCTAAACATAAATCTACTATATCTAAAACGTTGTTATCTAACGCTGAAAGAAGCTCTTTTGTGATTTTCATCTCCGGCATATCTTCAAGGTCGTATTCTTTATGTTTCGCTAGTTTATCATTTAAATAAGATTTAGCTAATGATGCGCCCTTTGTTTTTACCATCAAAGATGTGCTTAATATTAGACTTATTGAAGCTTGCTTATAAAAATTTTTTTCCAATAATTTCGGAATTGTATCACTATATTCATCTATAGCTACTTGAAATTTTTTGTTAGAAAGATCCTCTAAAGCTAATTTCCAATATTGATCTCTCATTAATTTTCTTCTTGCAACATCTTTCCTTTCTTTTTGTATATTTTTAGCTAATTCGTTAATTTTCTCTTTAATCTTCTCGACTTCAATAATTTGCTTTTTTAAATCTTCAGGTTCACTGATCATTTTATCTGACTTACCTAAAATATCAGAAATTAGGAAGATTTCTTCTTCAAATAACGGTAAATTTTCCATAAACTGAATTGATTCATTCAACACAACAGGATCGCTTAATTTCTCGATATCTATGAGATATTCAACCAAAGATACTGGAAAAGTTTCAGTAAATGATTTTTCTAAACTCGATAAACTAGTTTTTGCGCGTATTAGTATTTTGTTAATTTCTCCAATCTTATTTTGTTTGATAAACAATAAAAAAAGTACTGCTAAAGAGACACCTGCTAAATTATATTTTTTTATTCTAATTAAACGATTTATGCTTTCATTATATTTCTCTATGGCATTATCTAAATCTTGTGTACTCAAATACTCTAACGCGTCAATAAAATAGGCTCTTTTTAAGGCTTTTCTCTGTTTGAATTCCCTTTCCTTGTCATGGAGCGCCTCTCTTGCTTTATTCTGAATTATCGAAAGGTTTTCTTTTAAAATCTCCCCTTCAAAAGATTCTTCGGCCTTCTTAATGATGATGGCGCTTTTTTTAGCCTCGAGATTTTCGATTCTCTTATTAAGTTCAGCTTTAAGCCATTTATCGTCGATTTTATCGTTAATAGCATGAGCAGAAGATAAATTATCTAAAGTTATATATATTTCTGTAATCCTCTTATAAATATTATTAAAGCTCAATTCAGGTTTTTCCATATATGCTAACGAAATATCTGTAGCTTTTTTAATTAAATTCAGTGAAGCTTCGATAACAAATTTATCTTCGCCGCTTTCGACAATTTTTAGTCCTTCGGTTTTGATTGATTCTATAAAGATTTTACTAATATCCTTAGATTGCTCGTATAACATTTGTTCTCTAAAAATTGAGATAAAAAGTTCAAATATTTTTTCATTTTCTTCGTAATCTCGTTCCTCTACAATTTCATTTAACTTTTCTATGATAATAGTAAGTTTATTCTTTAAATACTCCTTTTTTGTTCTCTTTGATAATACGCGATAGACTTTAAAAAATTGATCAAAAATTTTACCGATTAAGAGGATATCTAATGTTTTTTTTAACATTTGATTTTGAATATCTTCCCTAGCAATTCGTTTGAAAAAGTCTGCTTGAGTTTTCACCAGATTAGCGGCTTTTGGATAATTGTTGCTTTCAATTAATAAATTAGCTTCTTGAATTATTAGTGTGTTGATTTCTGTAAAAATTTCTAACTCCTTTTCTATGAAACCGTTTAGAATTTCCACACCTTTCTCAATATTTTCTTCTATTTCCTTCTTTATTAATTCCTTATTTTCATCTTCAACTTTAGAGCTTAATTTCGTTAATTTTTTCTTTACCGACAAGGAATTTAACTTATTAATTAAAATTGTAGCGTTACCAAAATCAAGATTGTCTAAGAATAATTTAATTAATTTTTCTAATTGAGAGTCTACATTTGATTTTTTAACATTATAAGTTTCCCAAAGATTTTCGATCTCATCATAAGATTGCTTTGCAAAAAACCTCTTTTCTTCCTTAAGTTGTTGTTTTAATAATGTTATTAAGACTTCAGTTAACTTAGAAGTGAATTTCTCTAATTCGTCAAATAAACCTTCTTGTTGGTATTCAGAGACTGCTCTATACAATTGATCGCGGACAGCTAAATATTTCTTCTCTTTAATTAAATAGTCTGCCATTGCAATAATTTTTTGAGGAATTTCACTTAGGATAAGAAGTGTTTTTTCGTGGGGGAGACTATTAATAATTTTGAACGTATTTTCAACTTTACAAGCAGAAATCCAAGAATTAATTGCTAAAAGAAAAGATTCGTCCCGCAAATCCTTATCTTTGAGTTCTATTGACGACCATTGAGCCGCTGCCAAGTACTGCCTTGCCGCAAGATCGTATTGTCTTTTATTAAATAATTTATTACCTTCTAAAACCATACTATCCGCATATAACTTCTTGAAGTTTTCCGATTTTCTTTTATCTACATTTTGTAAAATTTGTGAAGCATCTAAATATAACTTAACTTTTGAATAGAGAAAAGCTGCTTGCTCGCACATTATGTAAAATTCCTCTTTATTTAATACATCAGCAATTATCGCAGCTTTTTTAATGGCTTGGGCAGCAAAAAAATAAAATTCAGGTTTGAATTCTTTTTCTGCTTTTTTGAAAAAAATATTTGCTAGCTGAATATAAATGGGAAACCTCATCCACGCGTTTTCTATATTGAGGGGAGTATCACCAGAGATCATTGCTACGCACAAACATTGCAAAACTTGGTGGAATTCTCTTGGGGGAAGATTAACAAATGCTTCTACATCAAGATATTTGAACCAAAGACTTTCTAACAATTCATTTATAGATAAAGGGAAAATTCCTTGTTGATCGTAGTACATCAAAACAATGGGGATGTTTCTTTTAACAGATTTAACAATGGGTAATATAATATCGAAATACTCAAATTCTTCTTTATTTAAAGGATTTAAGAAATATATGATTCCGTCCACAGTAGGAATTATTTCATCAAAATCTGCGTTAATAACATCCGTTACTGCGGATACTTCTAAATCGCAAATATCCTCAAAAGCTTTTACTTCCTTATACCACTCCAAATACGCTCCTTTATTTTCACCCTCTTCTCCGAATGCTCTAAGAGTGTAAAAAGAAATAGCTTCGCCATCTAAACCCAATAAGAGAATTTTAAAGATGTAACGCATGGGATTAATATAAAGATGTTATATTATAATTAAAAATTAATATAATTATAAACGTTTTTACTTATTTTTATTCTTACTTTTTTTAGGACAATTAAAATTATAAAAAAGTTAAAAAATTTTGAACTTTTTCTATATTTAATATAGTTTCAACTGAACAATTATGTGGTTTTTTTTTACTTAGGGATATTTCTTGGATTATTTAGAACGGAATTATGGTATTGTGAAGGAGCGAATGATTTTTCAAATGGAAAATTCGCTCGCTTTAGGAAGAAAGCTAATTGATAGTGAATTAGATACGGGATTATTGAATTTTATAGTACGACCAATCGTCAAAGCGTTTTACGATTATTGGGCACAACACGATGCGAGAAAAGGTACATTAAAACAAATAAACATCTCCCTAGAGGCCGGAAAGAAATTGTTATTGAACGGTAATTCTGAAGAAAGTTTTAATAACATTATTGAAGAAAATTTTCCTAATTTTTTAAAATTTGACCAAGTTACTTATCAATGTAGCAAACACCATAAAAACTACGAGAAGTTAAAAAATAATTCAAAAGACACCTTCATCAATTATCTAAAAGAAGTTAAAACTTTTTTAGAAGTCAAAGAAGATGTAAAAGATTATGGAGAACTTTGCAGAGTTTGTTTTAAAACAAAAGAAATAGCAACTAGTAATTTAATGAAGCAATTAGAACTTACTGAAAATGGAATTAAGATTATTGAAGAAGATCCATCTATTCTTTCGGTACCAACTGGTAAGAAAATCATTATTAAAGCGCTAAGAAAAGGATTTGAATTAACAAAGAACGAATTTGTTGAAGCTATAGACGATACTTATATTTAATGATAAATAAAGTATTAAATTATGATATATTTTTAATTTTATATTCAAATAATATTAAAAATTTAATTAGGATAAGAAAATAATTCTAAACTACTGAAATGGTTGGAGATTTAATCATGAATTACATCCAAAGGAATTACAATATTGTAGAAAAAAAAATGATAGCACAAACTGACTTGTCGTTAGGATATGGTAGAGATTTAATTGATTCAGAATTAAACGTGGGATTGTTGAATTTTGTAATAAAACCTATTGTAAAATCTTTTTATCAGCATTGGAGCGATAATGAAGCCCGCGTAGGCACATTGAAACAAATACATATCGCGCTAGATTCTGCTAAATTACTTATAGAAAATGGATCCATTTCCAAAGAAAAATTTGACGAGGTTATTAATAATAATTTTCCAATCTACTTAGAAAATGACCAGACAGATAGGCAATGTAAAAAAAATCATAAACACTATAATAAATTAAAAGAACTCACAAAACAATTGTTTATTTCGCAATTAGAGGAATGTATATTATTTTTACGGGTCGAAGAAGACATAAAAGATTACGACGAATTATCGAGAGCTACTTTTAAAACTAAAGAAAAAGCGCTTCATGCTCTAATGCGTCAGCTAGATTTTAACGATGAGGGCATTTCAATCGTAGAACAAGACGATACTATTATTAATGTTCCCGCAGGAAGGAATATAATTGTAAGGGTACTTCGCAAGGGCTTCGAACTTACAAAAAAAAAATTAATTGAGGAATTAGATTATATTTTTCATAAAAAATTGCCTAAATAATTTATTTTTCCTTTATTAGTATTAAAGAGCGATTAGCATGAGCGTTGACCTCGCTAACAAAACGCCAAAATTAAGCTTAAGATCGATATTCATGAACATTCTCATAACAGTTTTTATTATTATGAGCTATATATATATCTCGGAAATTTTTGGCTCAATTTCCACACCTTATATTGGAATTAATGAGTTTTCAATAACTTTTGGGTTGTTGCTATTAATTTTTACATTTTTTTCGATAATAACCGGTCCAATTCAGGCGTTTGTAGCGGGATTTTTAGGTGAACTCCTATACCAATTCACATTTTACAACAATATTTACTTAGATTGGTGTCTTATTGTGGCTATTTATGGTTTGATAGCTGGTTTATATAAATATAAGCCGTTGAAATATCATAAAGGTATGGCTGTTTATTACACTTTTTTGTTATTGGTAATCAATTCGTTTATTGTGATGTTTTTAATTATCGTATTCCAACTTTCGTTATATTCCAATCCTTTAGAATTGGAAACTATTTTTATCAACTTTGGGTTTAAGTTTTTCTTGGAAACGCTTATTTCAACCATTTTTTCAATACCGATTCTTTTAATTATCTACGACAAAACTTTAGCTTCAAAAGAGCGCCATTTATACTATGTACTCTTAACACATCACCCCGTTGAAGCTAGCGACCATACATTTTATTTCCAATTTGGAAGGACAAAAATATATTTATGTTCAAGATGTTCAGGAATGATAATAGGAGTAATTATATCTGTTTTTTTTACTCACTTAACTGAATTGATATTTAACGCTCGATTTAGCGCTGAAATAGCTTTACTTATAATAATAGTCTTTCCAATACCGGGACTGATAGATTGGGGTACTCAAAAACTCTTATTTAGAAAAAGCTCTACGGAATCTCGGTTGCTTACGGGATTTATTATCGGAGTTGCGCTTCATTTTATGTCGTTTGCAAAAGCGTATTATTTCTTGACACTAATCATAATCACGATTTATTTTGGTATCCTTTTCCTTTTAATTTTTTTTGGTCAAAGAAAGCAATTTAGAGAATTAAAAAAAGAATTAACCCCATTATCACCAGAAGACCTAGATAATGATGAGGATAAATGAGAAAGTTATTTCTACTAAATTAATAAAATGAAAAATATTATTTTCATACACGGGCTTGAAAGTTCAGGCAAGGGTTTTAAAGGAGTGTATTTAAAAAAATTAATTCCAGAAATTCTTACTCCTGATTTTATTGAGTTTGACCAAAAAGAATCAATTAACGGCCTTCTTGAAAAGAGAATGGCTCAGTTAAAATCAATTTTAAGAGAAAAGGACTTATGGGTATTAATAGGTTCAAGTTTTGGAGGTCTAATGGGTACACTATATACGCTTCAAAACCCTAAAAAGGTTAAAAGATTGATATTATTAGCGCCATATCTAGCGCCATCAGCGTTGGACTTAGAAAAATATGATCCGGTGAATGTGCCTGTCATCGCTTATCACGGTAAAAACGACGACATAGTATCACTTAAATCGTCTCGCGAACAAGCTTATAAGTTATTTACAAATATAAAATATAACTCAACCGAAGACGATCATATGCTTCATACAACTGTAAAAGAAATAGATTGGATAAATTTAATTTCATAATTTTCCAAAATTATTTTGAAGAAGTGAATGTTTCTAAATTTTAAAAGAAATTTTTTAAAAACTGGACTCCAATTTTTTTATATTCACATTCTTACTTCTATAAATTAACTATTTATTTTTCAATTATAATTAGGTATTAGCTATGTGGTTACATAGAGCGTTGGTCTGTTATGACAATCAGAAGTTCTGCGTTAATTACACCGCTTTTTCGACTTTAGGAAATGTTCATTTACTAACGATTGGAAAAATAAATTAATTATTTTTCAAAAATTAAAAAAATTAAATAAAATTATTAAAGATATAAGTGTGAAGTTTAAATGAATAAAATGTTGTATGTTTGCCGTTCTTGTGGGTATGGTTTTCCAAAGGAGTTATCTGAACTTATAGAAAATAAAGTACAGGTTTACTGCGAAATGTGTGGAACGCCTTTCTCTTTGGCGGGAATAAAATTTAAACAAGCTTCTGTAAAAACGTCAGAAAAATCAATGCCTATACAACCCAGGTCTTCAATTAGAGACAAGAAAAAATCTAAACTTGAGAAAGCAATAAAAAGATTGAATAAATTTGACTATGTTCCAATAGCTATCTTTTCAATAATAGTTTTATTTTTCAATACAATATATAGAACTAGTGGAGTTAATCTTTTCATAGCTTCTTATTTAATGGTATTTAGTAGCGTGTTAATCATCATATATGACTCAAAAGTTATTTCCCCAAGAATTAAATCTGATAGTTATGACGAGATAGCACTAGATGGTATTTGTTATGGTATTTTAGGTTGCTTTATTTACGGTACTGGCGTACTTATTTTAATCAAGGGTATATTAATCCTTATTTATTCTATTAAAAAACACGAAAGTAGCGATCATAAATTGTATAATTTTGGGCTTAAACTAAAAAATTCAATTAACAATTTTTCAGCAAAAGCAGGTTTCGTAATCGTATTACTTGTGTTTTATGGAACATTCTCTGGGCTTATTGATATATACTGGTTTAGACTCCATGAAGGAACGCTTTTCATGGATACTTACATGTCTATATTATTTTTTCTTTTAATACCTATTAGTATTTTGATTATAGATCTTAAGTTAAAGGCTAAAACTCACGAGAAGCGAGAGTTTACAGGTCGTGATGCGCTTCGATATTTCATTTTCGGAGCTATAGGTACAGTGTTCTTTAATATTGGTATTTTTATTTTATTAAAGTCTATTTTATTATTTTTGCTTTTTGTAGGAAAACCAATCGACTTAATTGAAAAACCTAGTATAAAAGGAAAAGAAAGTGAAATTGTTCCAGTTCAAAAAGCAGAGCCAATAGAAGCTGTTGTTAAAAAAGAAGAGAGCCAATTGGTAGAACAAGATAGTATACCCCCAGAACCGAAAATTCAAACAATTAGTGCTAAAAAAGAGCTTCCGTCAGAAGAAGAGGAAGAAGTTAAAGTTATTGAGGAGGAAAAAGAAGAAGTTGAAGAAGAACCTCCCAAACTAAAAGAAATAAAGAAGAAAGAGAAAGAAATTGAATTAAGACTTCACGAGTCGCTTTTACCGGTTAAAAACGAGAAGGATAGGAAGGTAATAAAGGAATATTTTTCAAAAATATTTAACGTCATCTCTAAAGATTTGAGAAAACAGATATTAGACCTTGAAATACCTAAAAAACAACGGAAAGAAATATTAAAAGAATTAGCTTTCTTAGCTGAGGAGGAGCAACTGAAATACATCGAAGCGTTGAGAAATTTATACGAGACCATTCCAGAAAAATTGATTAAGAGAATATACAAGCTTAAAAATTTTAAACCAGAGTATTACGATAAAATAGTGGAAGAGCTGAAATATTTGGATAGGGAGGAACAAATAAAATTTGTAGTATTTTTAGAGAAAAACGCCTAATAATAATAAAAAAAAGACTTTCTTAAAAAATGTCGCTTGAAAAGAGAAGAGAAACTGGAGAAAACAGAAAAATAAAAGAGTTAGAGGCAAGTTCATTTAGGCGTTTAAATTTCGCTCCTTTACAAGAAGTTAAAACAGTAAAAAAACCAAAAACAGCAGAACAAGGAAAGTTAATTGAGGAATTAACTGAAGTAGAGAAGGATGTTTTAAAAATAGCCGAAAATATTTTAAAATTAAAAAGATACGACGCTGATTTTGATATCGAAGTCGCTTCTGAAGCAGAATTGCAGAAATTTCCTATAATTGAAAAGTTATACGCAAAGAGCATAGCAAAACTTGCGTATAAGAAAGGTTATAGCAAAGAAGAAATATTCTTGGCAATTAGAAGTTTAGAAGAAAAGAGTTGGATTGTAACCAACGAAAGAAGAACTAAGTTAGAAATTCTAAATAACGAGAAACTATCAAAAATTCTTAACTTCATTAATGAAAATCCGGGTGTCCACGCTAGGAACGAAAAAATCGAAAAAGAATTAAATATTACCAGAACGCCATTTTTGAAACATATAATGACTTTAGAACGATTTAAACTTATTAGATCTAAAAAAATAGGAAAGTCATTGCATTATTTCTTAGTTGATGTTCCCGAGGATTACGATAAGTACAAGGTGATATTTTCAAACCCATTAATCCCAAAATTAATTGAGGAAATTTTTAAAGATGAGGGTATTGCCATTTCAAAAATAGGAGAAATTCTTGACGTTTATTCCGGAACAATTCAATATCACATGAAAAAGTTAAAAGATTTGGATTTAATAAAGGATATTAAGAATAAACAAAATCAAAAAATACATTTGGTTAATATTGAACTACTAAAAAAGTTTAACGAGTTTTTCAAAGAACCTAACTTTTCTGAATTATTAAAAGGTTTATGATTTTGTTTAAACTAAACTGTGTTGTATTTTTGGAAGGGCTTTTATTAAAACTTTAATAGCGTTATCTATTCCAGTTTCCATATCAGGATGAATTTCGTTTGAATTAAGTAGATCAAACTGAGGATGGCTTGGTAAATCTGATACTGAAAGAATTGAAGCTGTTTTTAAGTTATAGAGTTGACCTAGCAAAAATAAAATCGAAGATTCCATATCGATTGCTTTGATATTGATCGCTTTTAATGCTCGTACGAATTCAAATGTTTCACAAAATAACGCATCTGTCGTCCAAAGAAGTACTTCTTTTGCTTTTTCAGAATTAAAAGCCCGAGCTTCTTTGATTAATAAATTCTTTAAAATTTCATTTGGTTTTGAGATAAAGATAGTGTGATTTCCTGCAATTACATTTTGAACAGTTGATAAAGGATTACTTATTGATTCTAGTTGATTTAATAAAGTCTGATTAGCCCTAATATATTGAGGGGTCGTTCCATCATCGCAGTAAGCCAATTTTGGGACCACAACATCGCCAATATCAATACTGGTATTATCTCCATAAATACCTCCGCAAAAATCCACTCTAACAATAACTTTTGCTTTAGAACGTTTCAAACATTCTATTGTAAGCGCTGCGTTTGGACAACCTACTTGAGAACGAATTACACTTACTCTAATCCCGTTTAATATTCCATTGTAAACTCTACCATGAACAACCTTATTTTGTAACTTATTAACTAATTTTTTCATTACTATCTTAACTGCGGGCATTATAACAATCTCATTAATATTTGAAGAGCTAGTTTCTAATATCATTCTCACTATCTTTTCGTCAACACTGATAAATTTGAGAGAATAATCGAGGAGCTGTGATTTTATTCTATTTAACATTTTAGTTCGAAAAAATTTAAATACGTTTTTAATTATATTTTATAAGTCGCTTGCTAATTACTGAGCTACTTATATTTTTAAATAATAATTTTTAATTATTAAATTAAACTACTAAAACTACTAGAATTCGAAGAAATAATAGTGGCACTCAGATATGAAAAACCAATACATTGTTAATAATAAAATTACAAACGATTTTGTTGAAAAATACACAAAAACGACATATCGCATAATAGGTAGGAATAAGCACACTGCAATTAAACCATGTCATTGGTTAGAACAAAAATTGTTAACAGGTAGAGATAATCGAAATTGTTATAAAGGAGTTTTTGGAATTCAAAGCCATAGATGTTTACAAAATACTCCATCTATGCCGTTCTGCAACCATCAATGCGTTTTTTGTTGGAGAGACATTGAATTAGGAAGTTTGGGCGGTGAATTTATTGTTGAGCCGGACGAGCCAAAAGATTTAGTTGATGAAATGATCCGTCATCAGCGTGATATTATAAAAAATCATTTGCCATTAAGAAGATATCTTGAAAATTACGAGATTATGGTGGACATGCTCACTTTTATGTTATCGAATGATGAAAATCATAATATAAATTCACTTTCCAGAAACCTTCATGTAAGTAAAAACAAGGTTGACCGCGCTATTAATTTACTAAAAAATCAAAAATTTATTACGAACATAGATGATTCTTTGAAAAATTATAAGGTCGAGAAAGAGATTTCCTGCTGTATTAATTCACGAGATGAAATCGTAAAATTATTCGATTTAGCATTAACGACTCCTGATGAGATAATGCAAGTTCATGGCGAAGCAATGAATCCAAATCACGCAGCAATATCACTTGATGGTGAACCGCTATTATATCCCAAAATGGATGGATTAGTTGAAGAATTCCGGAATCGCAACATGACATCTTTTATTGTAACTAACGGAACGCTACCAGAAAAGATTGAGAGTTTAAATTCATTACCTTCCCAACTGTATATAACCTTACCTGCACCAAACGAGACGGTGTATAAAAAAGTTTGCCGCCCTATTATTAAAAAGGGGTGGAATAAAATATCAGACACCTTAGATTTAGTTGAAAGTTTATCTTGTAGAAGCTTAGTAAGAATAACAGCTGTAAAAAACTTAAATTTATCTGAAAATTACATAAAGGACTACATTAAATTAATTGATAAAGCTAATCCAAATTTTTTTGAAATAAAAGGATTTACATTACAAGCAAAAGCACTTAAGATCAGCGAAAGACTAAAAAGCGATAAACCTCTTCAGTATTACTTCCCAGAATATGAATATTTAGAAGATTTAGCTCTAAAGTTCGAAGAGATTGGAAATTATCCTTTAATTTACACAAATAAGGTAAGTAGGGACTTTTTGTTTGCCGTAAATTGGGACAAAGACAAAGACCCAAAAATAACAACCCCATAATAACGCGTAAAAGAGTTTTAAAACTTAATTTTTTAGGTGTGTATTTATAGTGCGTTTTAATTTGTCTAAATTTGTTTTCTTTAACGCAGAGAATTCTAAATAAGGCGTTTTAGAACGATCGTTATCGATTCTCTCGTTTACATGAATTAGATTTAGTCCATAATCCTTAGCGGAATTAATAAATAAGGAGATTATTCTCTTCTTATCAAAAACTGAGATTTTATCTATCTTATTCAAAACAACCAAAAGAGGGATGTCAAATTCTTTTAAAAATTTAATTAATTCAAATGTTAACGGAATTGTAATTTGATTTTGAAAGTGATATTTTTTTAACTCATCTTCAATTCTTAATATGTTTATTACTACTAAACCAAAAAAGTATTCCTTATGATGCTTTTCGATGTGAACAACTAATTGCTTCTTTATATGTTCCTCTCTGCGTCGGCTAGGACTTTTCATATAACCAAAACCAGGCAAATCTAAAATATCGTACGGCATTTGAGATAGCGTTGTAGGCTTAATTAGTAAAGTGCTTCCTGGTTGTTTACCAGTTTTTCCTTTAAACTTTTTCGGATTTGGAAGCAAAAGTTTGGTTATTGAGCTCTTTCCTACATTACTATTCCCAATAATTAAAAGAGAGGGTTTATCTGCCATGACTGTTAACCATTTTTAATATCTATATATCAAGAAATTCGTCTTTTAGAAAATCTGTGTACATTTTTTTCTTTTCTTCTTCTTTTAAAATAGGCCTTGTGCTGATAGGTTCTCCAACTTCTTCTAAAATTTCTCTGATGCCTTTTATTCCAATATTAATTTTGAATTTACCTCCTCTCATATATTTAACAACTTGTTTATCGTTTAGAGTAAGTCTCAATATGTAACCTAATCCAAAATAGAATTGATTTTCCGGGATGGGATCAATGGGGCTTTTGCTCGTAACTTCTTTCAGCATATCATAAAGCAACACCTTACTCGCGATGTGATCTTCTGCTTGAAAAACTAAATAACAAAGAGAGTGGTACCAAATTTTATCGCGTTTATTCTTGGCACGCTCTAAAAATTTTTCTGGAGTTATTATTTCCTTCTCTTTTTCTTTTTTCCGCTCTATAAGTTCTTGTTTGATTCGTTCTTCTAATTCTGAAGATACAACTCTACTAACGAGAGTTTGGGGAATGTCCTCCCCAGTTACTTGGCTATCTTCTTGTTTTACTGTTTCTATAGCTTTTTGCATATCCTGAAGCTCGTCAAAATCGATTTCTTCAAGATCAGAGAAATCACTAATCATTGCTTCCTTTTGGGCTAAAAAATCTTCGCGTTCTGTTGTTTGGATTTTAGATCCAATTAACTCAAGTTCTTTTGATATTCCCTCTTCAATAGCTTCTTCGCTTTCTAAGGACTCAAGGCTTTTAACTTTTGCTATCGCTTCTTGCATTTCTCTTAATTCGTCGAGGTCTAGATCTTCCAAATCAGAAAAGTCAGTTTCGAGATTTTTCATATCTGACAAATAGGTTTCCAAATCATCTTGGTCTTGTGTTGAATCTTGTTTATCATCATCGCTTTTATCTTCATTCTGATTTTCTTGATCTTCGGACATTTAGATCACATCTAATCTAATTAATTCGCAAAATACCTATAATATTAATAATAACCTTTAATTCTTTAAATGTTAAGATTTGTATATATAAATAATTTGAAACATTTTATTAATAATAATTAAATAATGACATTTTTTCACATCATATTAAAATGGTAGAGAATGGATTTAGACCATTATCGAATCAGCCGGGGATCCCAGGAACGTCGTATAGAATCCAATTAGGGCTTATAAATGGCAAGTTTGCTATTCGTTTGCTAAAAGGAAATTCTGCTATTGACTCATATATTTTTAAGGATGAAGATATAACTGAATCTGGTATTCCTAACCAAAATCTTATAGTCGGCTGGGTGTTACGAACGGTAGCAATCCCAAATATAAATCCTCATCAAGTCATGAAAATCACCCAAGCTTTGGTAAAGCAAGCGATTGAGAAAAGAAAACTAAACGAAGAAAAAGAATATAAATTCAAAATCATCGTGATAGGTGCCCCTGCTGTTGGAAAAACAACTTTAGTTAAAAAGTATACTACTGGATCATTTCAAAAGGATTATATCGCCACTTTAGGCGCTCAGTTTTCAAAGTACGAAGAGATTGTGGAAGGGAATCAAATTAAGTTATTCATATGGGATATTGCAGGTCAAGATGTTTTTGAAACAATGCGTAGTAAGTTTTATAATGGAAGTAGTGCTGCCATTATTGTGTTTTCTCACGCACCAGAAGAAATAACGAGTTTTAATCACCTTGATAAATGGCTTAAAGAACTCAATGAATATTGTGGAAATATTCCAATTGCATTATTTGGAAATAAGATCGATTTAATTGATGAGAAAGATTTATCTCTAAACGAGGATAAACTAAATTCCGATTTCAACGTTGAAAAATATTCGAAAGATCGTAATTTCATTGGATATTTTAAAACAAGCGCTTTAACAGGTCAAGGCGTTATTGAAGCGTTTCAAAAGTTAGTCAGAGAACTTTACTTTAAAACTAGAAAATAATTAAAAATAATATTAAAGAAATAGAAATAATAAAAAATTTTAGGTTTTCTTGTAAATAAATCGATCCCAGCTCGAAGCATTTGCTAGATGATCGGGCATGCCTTTACGCTTACGAATTTCAAGAATTAAATCTTCTTCTAGGCTTTTAGGTACTTTATCAAAACCAGAAAATTCGTATCCGAAGAACGCACGTCCTTGAGTTGAACCTCGTATATCATCAGCTATACCAATCGTTTCAGCAGCAGGAATCGTACCTTGAACTCTAACATATTCCCCTTCTGGAATTACGTTCGTAATTCTACCTCGTCGCTTGGTTATGATCGCATTCACTGGTCCTTCTGATCCATCTGGTGTTTTCACATCAATTCTCTGAATAGGTTCAAAAAGATGAGGATCAGAGTCCAACATTGCTAAGGACATAGCAGAAAAAGCCATTCCAGCAATTTGCCCATAGGAAGTATGTCGTGTGTCCTCGTGGATGGTCATATCTGTAAATACTATTTTAAAACCCGCAGCTGGTTCTTTTGCAAGAATGCATTCTCCAAGCCAATCCCTAAAAGCGGCTACTAGATAAGATTTTACTTTATCAAACCGTTGTAAACCAGATGTACCGTTCACAAGTAAGCTTCCTTGGTAAACATCTACTATGCGTCTAGCTTCTTTGGCGTCCCAGCCTGCTTGTTCCCTTAAAATCTTTGCTCTATCTTTTTCATTCATCAAATCAGTGATTTTTCCGGTTTCAATTAATTTTTCAGTTGTTTCGTCTAGGGGTTCTATGTATAATAAGATTCGGTTGTGAGTATTAGCAGATTTAGTATAAAATAGTTTGCTTTTCTTGATAATTTTTTCTCGGTATACGATAATTGGTTCACCGATTAAAATAGGAACTTGATTATTGATCCGTTTAGTAAGGATTTCAATTTGAAGCGGATCGATTCCACTTAGAATGAACTCTCCAGATTCTTTGTCCCGCCGATACATTGCAGTAGGATCTGCTTGAAGCCACTTACTTACTACAGTATCTAATTTATCGATTTCGTGAGGGTCTCGTGGTTTTATACTTCTTGAAACTACGGGTTCGCACGCATATTGGATTTTTTCAAAAGACGGCAGAAGTAAAGCTTCTTTTTTATCCTTTGGGACGTCACTAGCGGCCATAAATGTCTCTCCAGAAGGACAAATAAAACCGTATAAAGCAAACAAATTTCCTGCGGGAATTTTTGGGATATCCAATAGATCTGTAATTTCCATGACCCCTAATCGTTTTACTCGATTACTTGCCCTGTTATTTACTAAATAGATCGAGTCCGATAGTCGGAATGTTCCAGAAAATACCCTACCTATTAAAGTTGGTTGATATCCTCTCCTTGGATCTAAAAATATTTTGGTAATCATACCGTATAAAGGACCGTTCGGATCACTCTTTTGAAGCGATTGTCCTAGTTCTGAGTTGAGATCACCACCCCAAACATGAGGTATCCTATATTTTGCTGCTTCCACGGGATTGGGTAAATGATCAACTACCATTCTTAACATTGGCTCGTCAAGTGGAAGATTATCTCTTAACCACTGAATGTCCCCTTCGGAATATTTTGCGAAAACATCTTGTGGTTTTAAACCTTTATCTAATAAAATTTCGTACGTAAAACCCCATCCGTGCTTAGCTGACCCTACAGCAACGCTGTTTTTAGCAAAATCAACGTTCCATTTAGATCCTTCAGGCCGGATTTTCTTAATTAACTCATTTACCTGTTTTGAAATTTTATCAATTTTCATAAATGTGTCTTCTGGACTCAATTTAAGCTCGCTAATTAAACGATCTACTTTATTGATAAAAAGAACTGGTTTGCAAAACTCTTCACCAACGGCTAATCGGATGTTGGTTTCAGTTTGAGTCATGACCCCCTCTAAAGCATCGACGAGAATTATGGCACCGTCACTCCCTCTAAGAGCACGCGAGACTTCTCCAGTAAAGGATATATGTCCAGGCGTATCGTTAATTTGAAGGATATATGGCTCATCATCCTCTGGCTTTCTAGGGTCATTGAATGCGAGCAGAACTACGCTTGTAAATATAGTAATACCTCTTGCCTGTTCCTCATCGTCAGAATCGGTCATCTGAAGCTGTCCAGCGTCCTCTTCTCTCATTAAACCTGCACGCCTTAACAAGTAATCAGTTGCCGTTGTTTTACCGTGATCTATATGCGCTACTATGCTAAATAACCGTTTTTTCTCGTATGAACCGGCAGTTATCAAGTCGCTTATCTCATTTGGATTCTTTACCTTTACCATTGTAAATTCACATTAAACTACTTTAATTTTCATTTGATTCATTTTCAATAATTGAGAAGTTAAATATGAGAAAAAATAAAAATTTTATGTATTTAGGCAATAAATTGTCTATTTCAGAACTCCTTGATTAATTTATTTATTTCTATTCAATGTCTTCATCGGAGATTAAACATATGGAAGAATCATATTTATCAAAGTGTATATTGCCCTTTTACCTGAATCCCTTTTGACATTGAAAGATTCTGAAATATTTACAACACTTAAATTCTCTGGAATTTTATTCTTGACAAAATCTTTTAATAATTTAAGAAATTCTGTGTAGTCTCTTTCAGATTCTATCCATAAGAATTCGTCCCTTTCAAAAAAGTTTGGATTTTTTATTCTAAACTTATTAGCGTGATTTTTCTCTTTAATTGGAGGTCCCCTTCGTTCGTAATTTTTTGTTATTTTAGGTTTTTCACAAAATATGGCTATATTATATTCCTCAATGTTATCTTCAAAGTAGACTTCAAATTCTATTTTGCCAAATCGTTCCGCGTGAGAGAATTCTTTTTCTCCGTTTGCCTTAATGTTTTCACCGATTGCGTATAATTTATCTCTATTTATGGTGTAATGTATCTCGTTATTTTCGTTTTTAAGCTCGACTATGAAAATATTATCAACAAGAGACCTATCTATAGTGGAGATGTTTATTTCCGGAATCTCTTCTATAATAAAGAACTTCTTATTGGGTTTATCTAGAAATTCCTTGATTCTTTGAACACAATATTTGTATGCTTTTTCGGAAATTGCGGAGGCAACGTTCCGATTTTTATCGACAGGATCCGTAACGATGATGTAATCGTTTTGGAAATGGTGAATCTTTCTCAACTCTTTTAAATTTCTATCGTAATAATCGCTAGGTTTTTCTTTAAGAAATTTGAAATTGTTAAATAGGTTTTGTAGGTTGTCGTAATAATATATTAGTAACTCTGCACTATACCCAATAAATCCAACTTTTCCTACAGCACTTTTGTCGCCATAACTGTGATTAGCTTTAAAAAATTGCTTTAACAACCTAACATCGTTTTTCTGCCCTATTGATAATTTCTCTTCTATAAAACGACCGTGCCACGGTGATCTATCGACTGCCGTTATAGGTCCAAATTCTTTTATGTATTCTAATTCTAAATCAAAATAAAGAACGATATCAATTTTTATTTTGACATTATTAATGAAATAATCTACAGTAACATATGGATGTTCGGCATATAAAAGTCGGGGATTATGAAATTCTTTTAGAATTAAAGATTTTATTATCCAATTATTACACAAATAAAGAAAATCTTTCTTGGACTCTTTTTTTAACTGATTTCTGCTTAATCCTTCGTATTTTGGGCTATAAAGTTCATAATCTAACCCAACAAAGAGATCGATGTCAAAGTCGTTTTTTAATTGCGTTTGTTTGATTCCAGTAGAGCCTTGAGGCTCGATTTTAGTATATTTAAGATTTAAATGCTGAGCTTTTTCATCTAATAACTTCCTGAGTTTTTTAACAATTTCGTTGATAATAGTGAGTTCTTCTTGAGTTGGAGTAATATCTTTTAAAATATTTTCAAAAATATCATTTATTAAAGTCATAAATAAGAGTCTGAAGCGATTGATTAAAGTATAATGTTATAATATAAAGGAATTCAAAATTTATCCTTTTGGAATTTAAACCAACATAATTATTTCTTCTTAATTGGGCACCTTATCATTATCCAATGGAAAATATTTGTTCCGGGAGTTAAAACCTTATGTAAATTTCGAAAACCAAAACGTTTATAAATTTTAACATTTCTTTCAGAATTCGTCTCAAGAAAAATCATCTTATGGTCTTTCGCAATTTTGTTTATCATGAAATTTAACATTCTTCTTCCAATTCCCTTATTTTGGTGTTTTGGGTCAATACCAATAGTGGATAAATACCAATGTGGATTTGGAGCCAATTTTTTATGTAAATTCTCACAAAAATCATCGTTTTTTCTTAGAATATGTAAATTTTTCCACTTAATTTTAAATATAAGAGAAAGCGAACCGCTCTTTATTGATTTCCATATCGAAATGAATGCATTTTTAGGTGGAAACCATAACGAAATTCCTTTCAGATTTGTAGTGGATAAAACTACACCATGTTTCAAGCAGTATTTAATCTGGAATTTAAAAATTTTGGATAAAGTCTTGTGTCTTTCTTTATCATTGGGGATTAGTTTAGAAAAAACAGGGTCTTCTTGAAAGGCATTGCTCAAAACCTCGCTAGCTAATTTTAGTTGATCATTAGATAAAAAGGTTAATTTTTGTATTTCGGACATATTTACATTCCCCACCAAGGATGTTGGAGTTTACGTTGGATTATAATATATTCTCGTAAAGCTTGCTTTTGATCTACGGTTAATTCATCGAGAAATTTTCCCATTAATTGCCTTACATGAGATTCGGGTACGTTAACATATAAGGTTTCGTCTTTTTCTATATCTCTTCCTATTTCTATGCCACGAATAGAAATAGCAACTTCGGTATCTTTTCCAGCTTTCTCTAATGTCTTTCCTTTATCTTGAATTTGGTGAACTCTTCTAGCTTTTATTCCTTTAGCAGTAATTAAAGGAACTTTCGGGTATAAGGTTCCTGCTTCTATAAGTACTCCAAAAACTGCGGGATCTGAATTTCTAAATATAAAATCGGGAATCATCTGTAGCTTTGCTGGTAAAACTAATTCGCTTAATCCTTTTGCGGTTTCCTCGGCTTTTCTTACTTCTGCATACTCAATATAATCTTCAAGTAGGCGATATATAACGTTATTTGTAAAAATTCTAACATTATCAATTATTGCTTGTTCCTTAGCCTCGGGCAAGATAGCCACATTAAAACCTAGAACCACTGCTGAATATGGATCTAGTGATTTAACTAAATTTGCATTCATAATGTCCTCTTTCTTAATTGAACCGACATCGGCAATACATATTTTCACGCCATTTTTTGTAAAATGATTTTCTAAAGCTTCCAGCGATCCTAAAGTGTCAGCTTTTAAGACAACGCCCGCTTTATCTGTTTTTATCCGTATACTCTGAACTTCTTCCGATATCTCATTATATATCATTTCTTCCTCAGAAGGTGTCCCAATGATTCTAAATGGCGAGCCCGCAACGACATCGTCTATATTGGGTGCTAAAATCTTAATTCCTGATGCAGCACTTACAAATTCTTCAAAATCAAATTTTTGTCTCGGGTCTCTTATTTCATCCAAAGGCTTGGGCCTTAATAACGCACGAACCTTAGATTTAATAGGTTTTTCTAAACCACCAACAATAAATTCGTCTCCTTTGTTAATAATACCATCGTAAATTAATACATCCATAGTAATGCCTTGTCCTTTTTCTTTCTTCACTTCCAAAACAACGCCTTTAGCTGGACCTTCCGAGAACTTCAAGTTTTCCGTTAAAAATTGCTGTACTAAACCCATTAAAACCATTAATAAGGTAGATATTCCTTCTCCGGTTTTAGCACTTGTAGGCACGATAGCTATTTTTTTAGTAAAATCTTTTATCTTATCGTATCGATCGATTCCTTTAAAGCCTTCTTGTAAGAAATCTACGCCAATTTGTATTAATTTTTCGTCAAGAAAATCTTTTACATGGGGTCTTTGCTTATTGTATGAATCTAAAAAGTCTGCGTCCTTAGTAGATTTCCACCCAGAAATCCTATCGATTTTATTAGCCGCAATTATAAAAGGTACTTTCCGCTCTCTTAAAATTCTAACTGATTCCCAGGTAATTGGCATGTTTCCAGCTGTTATATCTATTACTAAAATCGCAATATCTGCAATGGCGCCGCCTCTTTTCCTAAGGTTCATAAACGCGGCGTGACCCGGAGTGTCGATAATTAGGATTCCAGGTAATTCAATTTCTTTTTCAGCAAATTCTTGTTTTGATTTCCTTAAAAACTCTCTAATATCCTCTGTTGGAAAATAAGACGCTCCTATGTGTTGCGTAATTCCAGCAGCTTCTCTTTGTTGTACTACCGTCCCTCGAATGTAATCTAATAGAGAAGTCTTACCATGATCAATATGACCTAATATACACGCAATTGGAGCGCGAATAGTTTTGGACCCTGATTCAGCGTTCACTTACAATCACTATTTGAAATAATTAATTAAATTTCTCTAAATATTTGCACTAATTAAAAAAAGTATTAATCGGTTTAGAATTTGTTGAATGAATTGTAAAATACTTAAATTTAGAGTAGTAATCTTAATAATGATTTAAATATCTTTTGAGATATTTTGCGGTATATGATGTTTTACTATCGATAATCTCTTCTGGCGTTCCATTTACGACTAATTTTCCGCCATTTTCTCCACCCTCAGGTCCAAGGTCAATAATATAATCTGAAGATTTAATTACATCCATGTTATGTTCTATTACTATTACTGTATTACCTTTATCAACCAATTTTTGAAGTACATTCATTAAAAATTTTATGTCATGGGCATGTAATCCTGTAGTTGGTTCGTCAAGAATATACAAGGTATTTCCGGTGCTGGTTTTCCTCAATTCTCTTGCTATTTTTATCCGTTGAGATTCTCCCCCGCTTAGAGTTGTTGAGGATTGCCCTAGCTCTAGATACCCTAATCCTACATCAACCACAGTTTTTAAGGTTCGCTTTAAATTAGGAATGCTATCGAAAAATTCGAGTGCTTGATGAAAGGTCATTTTAAGTACATCTGAAATCGTTTTTCCTTTAAATTTAATTTCTAAGGTTTCAGCGTTATATCTCTTTCCGTTGCACAAATCGCATTTAATGTAAACATCCGGAAGAAAATACATCTCTTTAAGAATGTAACCCGTACCTCTACATTTTTTACAGTGCCCTTCTTTAGTATTGAAGCTGAATCTTCCTTTCTTATAACCCCTCTCTCTTGATTCTTCAAGTTTAGCGAAAATATCTCTTATATAATCTAATGCCTTAGTATAAGTGGCTGGGACCGACCGAGGAGTTCTTCCAATTGGGGATTGATCTATGTTAATTATTTTATCAATCTTATCGTGACCTTTTATTTTGTCAAAATCGCCCGTGCTTAAACGCGAACTGCGAGTATTTATAATATTGTGTAATCCTTTGTATAAACAATCGATTATCAGGCTTGTTTTTCCCGCTCCTGAAACGCCTGTAATACACGTAAATAACCCCAGAGGAATCTTGATATTTATATTTTTTAGGTTATTTTCTCGCGCACCTTTAATTTCAATAAATTCATCGTTAATGGGTCGTCTTTTTTTAGGGACTTCAATCTTTTTTTTCCCTGATAAATATTTACCAGTTAAAGTTTTTGATTCTAAAATAACTTCAATAGGTCCTTCAGCAACGACTTCCCCCCCATTCTCGCCTGCTAAGGGTCCAAGGTCTATAATATGATCGGCATTTCGCATTATTTCATCGTCGTGTTCTACTATGATTACGGTATTCCCTAAATCTCTTAATTTCTTTAACATTTGTATCAATTGTGAAATATCTCTTTGGTGTAAACCTACAGAAGGTTCATCCAACACGTACAGAACACCCACCAGACGGGATCCTAATTGAGTCGCCAACCTAATTCTTTCAGCTTCTCCTACAGAGAGCGTGTGTGATCTTCGGTTTAAAGTTATGTAATCCAATCCAACATTTTCTAAGAAAGATAATCGATCTAAAATTTCCTTTAATACATCCTTTACGATCTTTATTTGAAGCTCGTTCAACTTTAATTTTTTAAAATAATTCAACGAGTCTTTGACAGATAAATCGGATAATTCAGCAATATTAAGATTATCTATGGTGATTGATAGACTTTCTGGTCTTAGTCTTTGACCCTTACACTGTGGACAGTCAATTCGATTCATAAAGCTTTCGTAAATTTCTCGAGCCCACTCTGATCGTGTTTCCATATATCTTCGATGCAGCATAGGAATTAGACCTTCAAAAGGTCTAGCAACATGATATGATGATTTTATTTCATTTTTTTGATTTCCAAAACCATTGTTTTCGCTTTCGAAATGGAATTCTATTACTTCATCTTCCGTTCCAAATAATATCTTATGCAACTTTTTTGGGTCGACATCCTTTATCGCTGTTTTATCGGTATCAAACTTGTAATGTTCAGCAACTTGTCTTACGGATTGCCAAAAATATCCCGTTAAAGTACCAAAACCAGGTATTTTTCTAATCGGAGTTTCTTGAAGTGGAACATCTAAATCTTTTCCTAATACCAATTCGTAATCGAATTCCATTACGGTTCCTAATCCACTACAGTATTTGCAACTACCGTGTGGTATGTTAAATGAGAACATTTTATGATTAATAGGTGGAAAAGAAATACTACAATCAACGCACGCTAAATGTTCAGAATAAATCTGTTCTTCCTTGTCAAGAACTTCTATAACAACGATTCCATCCGCTAGATTTAAAGCACTTTCGATTGAATCTGCTAATCTGGTTTTGATATCACTTTTCATTACTAATCTATCAATAATTACATTAATATGATGTTTTACATTCTTGTCCATAGGGATTTCTTCGTCTAAAGTATATTGAATCCCATCTACCTCAACCCGGACATATCCTTGTTTTTTGAGATCTTTAAGAAGGTCCTTGTATTCACCCTTTCGATCTCGGATAAGGGGTGCTTTAACAATAAATTTCTGATTCTCTTCTATAGAATCTAATATTTGTTGAATAATTTGTTGAGGTGTTTGCGGTTTGATTTCTTTACCACAATTAGGACAGTGAGGAATCCCAATATTGGCAAATAATAGTCTGTAATAATCATATATTTCTGTGACCGTTCCTACAGTACTTCGAGGATTCTTTGACAAGGGTTTTTGTTCTATAGCTATAGCAGGAGATAACCCTTCAATTGAATCTACATCTGGCTTATCCATTTCACCAAGAAATTGTCTGGCATAACTTGATAAAGATTCAAGAAACCTTCTTTGTCCCTCCGCGAATATAGTATTAATAACAAGCGAACTTTTCCCGCTCCCACTAATACCAGTCACAACCACAAGCTTATTACGTGGTATTTTTACATCAATATCTTTTAAATTATTCTCTCTAGCACCCTTAATGACAATATATTCATTCATATTCTACTATTTCTTTTTAATTCTGGATATCAAAAAAGTTTTTCTAAGATATTATAAAACCTTACACTTGTATTTAAAATTAAAAAATAAAATATAGAATCGGGGTATACAATTTATGAATTATCAACATCTAAATCGTAGTCTTCCTCTTCTTCAACATATCTTTGAGGGAAGCCTACTACTTTCTCGATATCTTCTAAAAGGTCTGTCCGTTTAAGCCCTTTCGAAAAAGGTAAACTTTTTAAATTCTTTTCTCTAAGTGAGTTAACATATTTAATGAAATCTATAAATTCTGATTTTAAAATCTCGGGATCAAACTCCCAAACTTCGTCCTTAGTAAAAAGGATACATTTTAAATTAAAAGCATTAAAATCAGAAGGTTTCTTGAATATAAGTCGCTTTTGCATTAATCCGTAGGATAAAATTTGGAGTAAACTTTTAATAACATCAGTTTCATCATCTTTTAAATCAGCAATAAATAATGTATTATTATTAACTAAATTCAAATCAATATGACCGATGCAATATAAATTGCTTTCTATTCTTTTCCATACAGGGTTCTCACAAACCATTGCATTAGGAAGTTTAATCATGATGTTTTTAAGTATAGGTTCATGCCAAGGTCGTCCAAGACGCTTATTGCGAAATTCGTCATATACTTCTCTAACCAAATCCAAAAGTTTTTTGTAAAGACCATCTGATAATTCATTATAGTTATAAATTTTCATTTTGGGGTTAGGACCAGAAGTTAATTTACTAATAAAATGATTTTTTATAAATTGCGTTTTTATTACCTCTCTATAAATAGTCCGCCCATTTTCATCTTTTAAATGCTCACCAACAAACTTTAAACTGCTAGGTCTAATATTATTTTTCACTTCAAATTCATTATAAGGAAAAAGTTTGAGGGACACATTTTCAATGTAATTATACAAACAATCTCGTAAAATAGGATTTTCAATATCTTTTATTCGGATGGGATTATAAAGGAATGTATATCGTTGTTTTTGATGCTGAAAAAGCTTTCTCCTTAAATTTTTTAATTCGGGACTCATCTCTAGAACAACTTCAATAGAAGTTCCTCTTACATCTAAGATTTGTTGTATTTCGTCTTTTAGACATTCCCATCTTTTAGGTTTGATGACATCTATAAGAAACCTTTTAACCTGATCTACGGAAGAAATATAGATGTAATAATTTTGACGCCCATCTTTTCGAATACTTTCTTTAATATCACTCGTTCTGATATCTAAAGAATTGCATAATTCCTTAAAGTCCTCTAATATTGATCTATTGATGTTTGATAACTGAATTACAATTCGATCATGTTTTGATTTAACGCCAATCCAACCAGCGCCATTTATCATACCTCTTAGACAAGCAACCACAAGTGGCATATAATTCTTCTTCCATTCGTCTGTATTTTCCCTAATCCAAGTTAGTGGCTTATTAATCCAAGATGGAACTCTTCTATTTTCGTTTGACAAACCTTGAGAAGTTAAATATTTTATAACATTCTGACCTGATATATGTAGTCTGTCTCTGGTTCTTAACATATTCGGTGGCTTTCCAAAAACAGTATTAATTAGATCCTTTAGATGTTTAATATAATTATGATGATCATCTGTATTATAAGAAATAATCAAATCATTACCTCTGGTAGTAATAGATCCTCTTACGATAAATGTTCCAATTAGTTCAGCATGAGACTTATTTTTTACTAATTTCACAGCTTCAAGATTTTTTCTGCCATATACAACTTTATGAGAAATAGAATTTTGATTTCCAATCAAAATTTGTAATTTGGAGAAATCTTTCTCTGAAATTACATACCCTCTATATAAAATATTCTCCCAATTTGTGATAAATTCATTTAATTTTGTTAAAGGTATTTTAATTTTTATTATATTAGATTCTATAGCATTTAAATAAATTTTTTTGATATAATGAAAAAAATCGTCGTCGTACTTATAATTCTTAACAATGTCTGTTAAATGTGAAATGTGGATCCCTGACTTTATTTCTTTTTTAATTGTATTAATACCATCACTAAGAATCTTTATCCTAGTTCCAGAAATCCGTTCTCTTCGTGGTTTTTTCCAATTTCTAATAACCTTAATCTTTCTATTGATAAGCAATTCCATTTTTTTTAAAGAATCTTGTGAAATTGACCGATCCAAATAAATCATATTATCAAATCCGTTTATAATTTTATCTATACGCCTAACGCCTAATGATAATCTTTGTTTGTTTTTAGTAATCATTTCATTATAATAAGTTTGAAGGGTCTCGATGAAACTATCTTCCAAATTCTCGTTGTAGGTCTTAATTATTTCCTTTATTCGCTGAATGGGGATTCCCGCTGAAAATTCTTCTCTTATTAATGTCTTCTCTTGGTTGGGTACTTTATATCTGTCAAGCATCTCTTCATTTTGTACATTCATAAAAAATTTTGGGCGATCCTTTTTTATAACTTTATCAACATCAGTATCTTTAAACTCCTCTGATTGTGTTTCAAATTCAAATAAATTCAATAATTCAAATCTTTTTAGGTCTTTAATTATTGTTCTTTCAAATTTTGAAAGTTTGTTGATTTCTTTTTTTTCTGAGACAATCATAAGCACTCTCTTTATTAACCACCGCGAGTAAACGATAAAATCTTCCCGATACTGGCGGTTGGATTGAATCTTAGCTTGTAATTGTTTCAGATAGCGTTCAAATTCCTCCTTAGAAATTTCATGGAGGTTGTTTAGGAATTCAGACTTAATTCGCATATTCTGAACATGCCTTATAGACATATAGAGGTCGTTAATGGCATTTTCAGGTACTTCCAACCCCCCAAGTTCGATTTGCCCTTTGCTCTCTAAATGTAGCGCATGAAAATAAATAAGGCGAGAAAATACAATAATGAAATTGCTCTTAAAGATTAGTGGAAACTCCTTGTCGTAAAAAATGCGGCCAATTGGGTAATGTAAAGCGTCCGGGTTGTTTTCTAATTCTTTTTGAGGCTTAGTAGGGGTATCATTGGTACTGGTATTAGAGGCGTTTTCAATAATATCTATAGGATTAAAATTATATTTGTTTTGAACTCTTTTTATTAAATCTCCACAATTTTCGCAGTAAACATCGTTCCTATCATCTTTTATTTTTTTGAGAATTTCGTCTGAAAATGACGATTTGCAAAACCTGCATCGATGTGAATTGATATCATCTTCGATCATACACTTTATTCTTAACGATTCTATTTAAAAGAAAAATATTTTTAAATTTAATATACTGTAAGTGAAAAAAAATAAAAAAAATTTAGTCCCAATTTTCGAACGAAACTTTCTCTGCGTCTTCAATAATTTCTCGAGCACTTCTTTTTTGTTCTGGTTCTATACCTCTTTTGCACCTCCTTTTTTTTATTCTGTTTCCTACATTCATGGTTGCGCACCGTGTTGTTATCGTTTCTTGCTTTAATACTCGTAATCTTTCCATTATTTTTCAGATATATCTTCTAACTCTTCTATTTGTTTATTAGTTAATTGTTCAACAAAATCTAAGTACTATTTATTCATCCTTAAGAAAAATATATGAACTGAGAGAATTAATATTAACATCAAAATGGTCATCAAGTTGAAGTTTTATATTGTATTTTTGATTAATATTCTAAAATTTATATTTGAATAATCAACCATTCCAATTTATTCTTTAGCAAAATAAATAGCATTTTGCCGCTCCCGCTTATTCCAGTTATGACTACTAATTTATTTCTTGGAATTACAACATCAATGTTTTTTAAGTTGTTTTGCCTAGCTCCTTTTATAATTATAGAATCTACAATCATGGTTGCTCCTATTAACCTTCAATTCATAATAAAAGAAAAATTTCACGCTTATACTTAATAATCTTTCTTTATTGCCTTTATTTTATCTCTTAAGTAAGCAGCATCTTCAAACCTAAGTTCTTTAGCTGCTAAGAACATTTTATTTTCAAGATAATGAATAATCAAATCTTTGTCTCCTTCTTTTTCTAGCTCTTCAATCTTATCCTTAATTTTTCTTTTTAATTTGGTTGTTTCTTTCTCTTTGAATTCTTTTTCTTCTGAAAGTGAATTTAAAATGTTTTTCTTTATCGTTTGAGGCGTAATATTATTTTTTTTGTTATAATCTACTTGTTTCTTTCTTCTTCTGTTAGTTTCGTCTATTGCCGCTTTCATCGCGGGAGTAATTCTCCCTGCATATAAAATTGCCTTTCCATCTACGTTTCGCGAAGCTCTTCCAATAGTTTGAATTAGCGATCTTTTGTCTCTCAGAAACCCCAATTTATCTGCATCTAAAATAGCAACTAGTTTTACTTCAGGCAGATCTAATCCTTCTCTTAGGAGATTGATCCCAACTAAAACATCATAAGTACCATCCCTTAGAGATCTTAATATTTCAAATCTTTCTACTGTCCCTACTTCAGAATGTAAGTATGCAATCTTTAAACCAAGTTCAGCGTAATATTCCGCTATATCTTCTGACATTCGTTTTGTAAGAGTTGTTACTAAAATTCTACCTTTAATTTTAATTACTTTTCTAATTTCGTCTAATAGATCATCAATCTGATTTTTTGCAGGACGAATCTCCACTTCAGGATCAACTAATCCAGTCGGTCTAATTATTTGTTCTGCAGAAATGCCACTACTCTTTTCTAACTCCCAATCTCCAGGAGTTGCACTCATAAAAATTATATATTTTATCTTTGATTCCCATTCTTCGAATTTTAAAGGTCTATTATCGTATGCCGATGGTAATCTCCATCCAAAGTCCACTAGATTCTTTTTTCTCGATCTATCTCCACCTATCATTCCATGAATTTGCGGAATCGTGATATGACTCTCATCAACAACTATTAAAAAGTCTTCTGGAAAGTAATCGATTAAGCACATTGGAGGGCTACCGGGAAGTCTTCCATCTAAGTGCCTTGAATAGTTTTCTACTCCTTTACACCATCCCATTTCCCTCATCATTTCGAGATCAAATTTTCCTCTTTTCTCAATGCGTTGCGCTTCAGCGTATTTTTTTTCCTTCATAAAATTTGCTATTTGGATTTCTAATTCTTCCTCTATTGAAACCAAAGCTTTCGCTTTATTTTCTTCAGGAATAATAAAATGAGTCGCAGGAAAAATTCTGCAATTAGATAAATCTTTTATTATATTATTTGAGATGTGATGAATTTCTTGAATAGATTCGATTTCATCTCCAAATAAGGATATGCGAATAGCAGTATTTAAATAAGCTGGAAAGATATCTATAATATCTCCTCTAACTCTTAGAACACCTGGTTTAAATTCGATATCTTTTCTCTCATAATTCATCAATATTAATCTCTTGATGATGTCCTTCCTCTTAATTTTTTGTCCCACTTCGAGGTTTATAGATATAGCCGTCCAAACTTTGGGATCTCCAATTCCATAAATGCAAGAAACCGTTGCGACTATTATGACATCGTTTCGGGTCCTAATTGCGTGTGTGGCAGCTAATCTTAACCTCTCAATCTCTTCGTTTACGCTAAAATCTTTCTCAATGTACATCCCTGTTACCGGAAGATATGCTTCGGGTTGGTAATAATCGTAATATGAAACAAAATAATGGACGGTATTATGGGGGAATAATTCTTTTAGTTCATTATACAACTGCGCTGCCAATGTTTTGTTAGGTGCCATTACTAACGTAGGTTTTTGGATCTTTTGTATGACTTGCGCAATAGAAAATGTTTTACCTGTACCTGTCGCACCTAAAAGAGTTTGAAATTTTTTTCCACTTTTTATGTTTCCGGCTAAAGCTTTTATTGCCTCTGGTTGATCTCCGCTAGGTTGAAACTCAGATTCAATTTTGAAATTAGCAATCATAGTTAAGCGCCAAATTTTAAGGTTAATTAAGATGAAGTTAAATACAATTTATAGACAATAGGTCTATAGATTTTTTAATCAAACATAACTTATGATTTTTTCTAAAAAATAAATAATAAATAAAAAAATTTATGAGGTTACAGTTTCTTCGTGGATATCTTCTGCACCTTCTTTGGTTCGGACTATTATTGTTATTACGTCGTTTACTACGATGCTAATACCACCCATTATACTTTCGAGATCATCCGTGCTTATTGTAAATTTAATTGAACTACCCTCTCCGATTTCGTAAATACTTTCAGTAAAATTAACCAAAGGGATATATGTACCATTGATATTTATTGAATCTACCGTAACGTTAAAAATACCATTATTTTCTATCGTAATTTCTACATTTCCTGTAGCTGATGCAGTCGTTATAAGGTCGTCAATATTGACATCATAAAATTGTGAATCTACAGATGCAGAGAAATCCATGGAAACTTGAGCAGTAGTGTTAGTTGTTATATTGACATTAACGATATTAGACGCATTTAACATCAACCCCGTAATATTAAAAGATACTAAAGCGCATTCTTGAATATCGAGATCTATATCTCCATATTCAAAATTTACATCGCTATCAAATGATAACATAGTTGTGGTATTTAGATATAATTTATCTAAAGATATAGCCTCGTCTCCAGTGTTTTTGATTAAAATTTTACCTGTCTCGTTAGCGGCAATATAAGACGTAGTTTGACTTTCGACATTTTCGATAATTTGTATATCTGGTTTGTCAATGATTGTGTGCACAAATCCAACATCAGAAGCTTTGGTAGAGCCATCAAAATTTGTTGTGACTATTATTCCGAGCTCGTCGTTTACATTTAGATCCACCAAATAATCGGAGGCAATTACCTTTATACTTTTCTCTTGACCAGCGTTTAAATTAAATGGTACTAAATCTTCAACAGAGGTCCAACTAGTAGATTTTGTTAAATATATCGAATCGAGTCCTAACATGATGTCTCCAGTGTTTTTTATATTAATATTAACCATAGTAGTTCCGTTATCGTAAGTATATGCGTAAGTATTGTCTAAATTAATTGGAATATGTTTCCTATAATCGCTGTGAGTAGCAATTAATGCTTCAGGTGAAGCAATTCTACTTTCATCTACAATTGAAATTTTGAAATCTTCGTAATTCGATGTAAATAATAGCTCGTCTTTGATGTTATTTGGAGTAATAACACCAATTTTATGTTCAGTTCTTAACGGATAAAATGGAACTAAAGAATTAGTTATTTTAACATAAACTTTTTGCCCAGGATCTAATATAGAAGAACCAGATACATAATTTATATCTATAAAGGTATTATTTTCGTTATCAGCATAAAAATCTTTCAAGATCACGGTTGTATCTCC
>Ga0209121_10000475_pt1 | contig 42383 bp, 45 predicted proteins | sample Cruoilmetagenom3_FD_187292 | JGI IMG/M metagenome (GOLD analysis project Ga0209121, IMG submission 187292) | Oil polluted marine microbial communities from Coal Oil Point, Santa Barbara, California, USA - Sample 3 (SPAdes) (version 2) | ecosystem: Environmental > Aquatic > Marine > Oil seeps ... | reverse complement strand
GCAATTTTGTGCTTTCAAATAAGTGTATGAAGAATATTCAAGTTAAATGGTTGTATTTATTTGTCTTGTCCTTGATTTGGGGAAGTTCTTTTATCTTAATTAAAAAGTCTCTTCTAGGCTTAAATCCTTATCAATTAGGTGCTTTAAGAACCATTATTACAGCTCTGTTTTTATTTATTGCTGGATATAAGAGTGTCAAGGAAATAAAAAAAGAACAATGGAAGTGGATTGCACTTACTGGAATTTTAGGTTCTTTTATTCCAGCCTTTTTATTCGCTATTGCCGAAACCGAAATAGATAGTGCTGTAGCGTCCATATTAAATTCTTTAGTACCATTAAATACTATTCTATTTGGATTTGCTGTCTTTAAGATAGCATCTACTAAAAGGCAGATTTTAGGAGTTGTTGTTGGTTTTATAGGAACTTCTATACTAATTCTTAAAGGAGCTGAGTTAAATCCTGAACAAAACTATTTATATGCAGGCTTTGTTATTATTTCAACCGTTATGTATGCATTAAATGTGAACATTATTAAGAGTCATTTACAGTTTGTAAAACCTTTAGGAATTGCTGCTGGAAATTATGTGGTTATTATTATTCCTGCTATTTTAATTTTGTTGTTTTCAGATTTTTTCAATGCTGAAACATTCGAGAACCCGAACTTTAAAATGGCCATGTTTTATGTAACAATTTTATCTTTTTTCGGGACAGCTTTGGCTAAAGTTTTATTTAATAAATTAGTTCAAATTTCAACTCCAGTTTTCGCTTCTTCGGTTACTTATTTAATGCCACTAGTAGCATTAATTTGGGGAGTTTTAGATGGCGAATCTTTTACAACCTTACAAGGATTTGCAACCATTATTATTTTATTAGGTGTTTATTTGTCTCATAAAAGGCAGCAATAAAAAAATATAGTTACAAATATTATTGAAAGATAAAAGGTGGATTAATTTATATTCAACATATTAATTTAATGATGTAGGACTTTTAACAATTATTGACTTAGTCTTCATAGGAATATTTAAAAACAGCAAAAAACTTACTCAAAACAAATAAAACGTTTGTAGTTTAATTAATTAGCAGTATATTTGCACTCATTTTTTGAACAAATTAATAATAAAAATTACGCTATGTACGCAATTGTAGAGATAGCAGGGCATCAATTTAAAGTTGAAAAAGACCAAAAAGTTTTTGTTAATCGATTAGCAACAGAAGAAGGAAAGACAGTGTCTTTTGACAATGTACTTCTTTTAGCTGATGGAGACAAAATTACTGTAGGCGCCCCAGCTATAACTGGAGCTCAAGTAGGAGCAAAAGTTTTAAAGCACCTTAAAGGTGATAAAGTAATCGTTTTCAAAAAGAAAAGACGTAAAGGTTACCGTGTAAAAAACGGACACAGACAAGCCTTAACAGAAATCGTAATTGAAAATATAGTAGCTTCAGGAGCTAAGCCAGCAAAAGCTGAGAAAGCTGCTCCAAAAAAAGAAGCTGTTAAAGCAGAACCAAAAGCTGCTGCTCCAAAGGCAGAAGCAAAACCAGCTGCTAAAAAAGAAAAAGCACCTCAAGATTTAAGCAAAAATACTGTTGCTGAATTAAGAGAGATGGCTAAAGCAAAAGAAGTTTCAGGATATTCTTCAATGAAGAAAGCCGAATTAATTGCTGCTTTAAGTTAATTTTAATAATATAAAATCGAAATAAAATGGCACATAAAAAAGGAGTCGGAAGTTCGAAAAACGGTAGAGAATCAGAATCGAAACGTCTAGGCGTTAAGATATTTGGTGGTCAAGCTGCAATAGCTGGAAACATTATCGTTAGACAAAGAGGAAATACGCATCATCCAGGTGAAAATGTATATTCTTCTAAAGATCATACATTACACGCTAGAGTTGATGGCGTAGTAAAATTTACAAAGAAAAAGGACAATAGGTCTTATGTTTCAATTGAGCCTTTCGAAGCTTAGAAAACATTCTTTAAGATTATAAAAACCCTTTCAGGAAACTGAAAGGGTTTTTTACTTCAAAATATCTCTAATAATTTTTAAATGATGGTTGGTATGCAGTTTTAAAAATTGTATGGTTTTATCATTATTAAGTTGTCCAAATATAAAATGGGTGAAATTTGCATTTTTATGCAATGGTTTTAAACCCTCTACGTTTTTGTATGCTAACAGCATTTGTGCTTTTAAATCGTCTAAAGAAATGACTTCTGGAGGTTTTACAATTTTTGGTGCTCTGCCCTTACCTCTAGGGATGTATCCTAATGTAAAGAATAACAAACGCCATTTGTTAAAACACCATTTGTACTCTTCAGGATTTGAATTTATAATACTATCAGAAACTAGATTTAAGACCTTTAATGAGTGGTCTATCTGCCAAGCAATATCAGATTTTGAAACAGCATTGTTTCTTTTATCTTTTACAGCAATATAGCTTTCTAATTCTTTAATTAAAGGTGTAAGTGATTCTGGATTTTGTTTAAGCATCTCCTAAATTAATTAAATTAAACAAAAAACCATCACATTCCTTTAAGGTTTTAAAATTATAATTGATTGTCATTGCAAAGCAAATTTATAATTTGCTGTGGCAATCTGTTAGTTTAAACAGGTTGTAGTTTTACTAATTTCCTCATAATGATAAACAAAAACCCCAAACATAATTGCTTGGGGTTTGGTATTTTGTTTTTGGAAATTAAGATTCCTGTTTTTACAGGAATTCTTTTAATATCTGTAATGTTCAGGTTTGTATGGACCTTCTTGTTTTACACCAATATAAGAGGCTTGATCTTCTCTTAATTGGGTAAGTTCAACACCAATTTTTGCTAAGTGTAATTTGGCTACTTTTTCATCTAGAGCTTTAGGTAGCATATACACGTCATTTTTATCATAAGCTTCCAAGTTATTCCATAACTCAATTTGAGCCAATGTTTGGTTTGTAAATGAATTACTCATGACAAAACTTGGATGACCTGTTGCACAACCTAAGTTTACTAAACGCCCTTCAGCTAAAATAATGATGTCGTTTCCGTTTACATTATATTTATCAACTTGAGGTTTAATCGTATTTTTAGTATGTCCATGGTTATCATTTAACCAAGCCATATCAATTTCGTTATCGAAGTGTCCAATATTACATACTATCGCTTTGTCTTTTAAAGCTTCAAAATGACGTCCTTGAACGATGTCCTTGTTTCCAGTAGTCGTAATAACAATATCAGTATTACCAATAACAGTTTCTAATTTTTTCACTTCAAAACCATCCATTGCAGCTTGTAAAGCACAAATTGGGTCAATTTCAGTAACTGTTACAATACTTCCTGCGCCTTTAAAAGAGGCAGCTGTACCTTTTCCAACATCGCCATAACCACATACTGTTACACGTTTTCCAGCAAGCATAATATCTGTTGCACGACGAATAGCATCTACTGCAGATTCTTTACAACCATATTTATTATCGAATTTCGACTTAGTAACTGAATCGTTTACATTAATTGCTGGCATTGGTAAAGTACCATTTTTAACACGTTCGTATAATCTGTGAACACCTGTAGTAGTTTCTTCAGAAAGACCATTAATTCCAGCAGAAAGCTCTGGGTATTTATCTAAAACCATGTTTGTTAAATCTCCCCCATCATCAAGAATCATGTTTAATGGCTTTCTGTCTTCACCAAAAAATAAGGTTTGCTCAATACACCAGTCAAACTCTTCTTCTGTCATATCTTTCCAAGCATAAACAGCTGTTCCAGCATCAGCAATAGCAGCAGCAGCTTGGTCTTGAGTTGAGAAAATATTACAAGAACTCCAAGTAACTTCAGCACCTAATGCTTGTAAAGTTTCTATAAGAACAGCAGTTTGAATTGTCATATGTAAACATCCAGCAATTCTAGCTCCTTTAAGGGGTTGTGAGTTTTGGTATTCTTCACGAAGACTCATTAAGCCTGGCATTTCTGCTTCAGCTAATTCAATTTCTTTTCTTCCCCAATCTGCAAGTGAGATATCTTTTACCTTGTTAGGTACGTAAGCAACAGTTTTTGTACTCATAGTTATTTTTTCTTAATGTTTTTTATAGTCTAACAACTTTGGCGATAGCACTTAAAATAGTTAAATTCGCATGTAAAAATTGTTAAATCTGCCTTAGGCGAGGCAAAGATAACTAATAACTTTTAAAATACTAAATGCCTCTTTATAAAACCCTTAGTCCTAACTCACAAACTACTGTTAAAATCTGGAAGATTACAGAATCTTATAACCATTTGTTACAGGCAGTTAGCTTAAAGTCTGAAAACATGAAACGTGTTCTAGGTATGAAAAGCGAATTGCATCGAAGAGGGTTTTTAAGTGTAAGACATTTGCTTGCTGAATTTGGTTATACAGATGCAGATTTGTTTTATGATGAAAATGGCAAACCTCATTTAATAGATGGCAAACACATTTCTATAACTCATTCCTTTACGTTTTCTGGTGTTGTTGTTAGCGAGAATGAAGTTGGAATTGATATTGAAAAACAACGAGAGAAGATTGGAGTAATAGCCCATAAATTTATGGAATACGAGTTTCAATATTTGAACGAAACAGAGGAAGATTATATAAATAGATTGACAGTTATATGGTGTGTGAAAGAATCTCTTTATAAATTATTTTCAACACCAGGTTTGAGTTTTTTACAGCATACATTGGTGATTCCGTTTACTGTTAAAGAAGCATCAACAGTGGCTTGGATAGATTACGAAGATAAAAAGTACAGATTTCAAACCGAGTTTTTTGAGTTTGAAGGTTTTACTTGCGCTTATGCCTTACCATCTTAAAATATAAGACCCAAGAAAATAGAATAGAGAAAAAAGACTAATATATTCGTGTATTCGTGGCTAAAATGAAAATAATTTATCAAAGCATATTAAATTCAATTTCGGAAGACGAAAAACTTTTGGCAGTTTTAATCGATCCTGATAAAACGAAACCTGAAGGTTTATCTGAATTCATTTTGAAGATAAATAATTCAATAGCTACTCATATATTTGTAGGTGGAAGTACAGTTGAAGAATCTGCAACAGAGAAATTAGTTACAGAAATAAAAAAGCACTCAACATTACCTATTGTTTTATTTCCAGGTGATGTGTCGCAAATAACAAATCAAGCTGATGCTTTGTTATTCTTGTCCTTAATTTCTGGAAGGAATCCAGATTATTTAATAGGAAAACATGTAGCTTCAGTTTCAAAACTACGAAAAATGCATCTTGAGGTGCTTCCAACGGGTTATTTGTTAATTGAGAATGGCAAAGAAACAGCTGTCCAAAAGGTGACTAATACAAAGCCCATGTCTTTAGAACATATTCAGAGTATTGTAGATACAGCAAAAGCTGGGGAATTATTAGGAATGAAATTAATATATATCGAAGCTGGAAGTGGAGCTATGCAACCTATACCTTCAGAAATTATAAAAAGAGTAAAAAACGAATTAGGTATTCCACTAATTGTTGGAGGAGGAATTAGAACGAAAGAGCAATTGCTTTTAGCTTATGATTCTGGAGCAGATTTAGTAGTTATTGGTACAGCTTTTGAGAATGATGAATCCTTTTTTGAAGAGTTAAAAAAGTCTTAATCGTGAACGAGGGTTTAGATTTTTTTATCGATACATATAAAGAAACTTCTACGCATTTAATTGTATTGGAAGCGATCGCGTTTGCTTTTGGAATTGCCAGTGTTTGGTATGCAAAAAGGGAAAACATCTTAGTTTATCCTACAGGAATAATTTGTACTGTTATCACAGTTTATTTGTTATACATTAATGAGTATTTTGGAGATATGATGATGAATTTTTATTACTCAGTTATGAGTATTTATGGTTGGTGGAATTGGTCCAGAAAGAGAGATGATGAATATGTACTGCCTATTTCAAGAACGAATACGAAAGAAAAAATTATTGGAATTGCGCTTTTTATTTCAACAATGATTGTTACTTATTTAGTATATAAGGCAAATAATTATGATATTCAGACTCCAAATTATATTGACATTTTTACTTCTGGCATTTTCTTTACAGCTATGTGGTTTATGGCAAATAAAAAATTAGAGAATTGGACACTTTGGATTATAGCTGATATTATAACCATTCCTTTATATGCTTATAGAGGTCTAGGTATGCTTTCACTTCAATATTTGATTTTCACAATTTTAGCAATTCAAGGATACAATGCATGGAAAACAAGCTTAAACAAGAAGCTAGCAACTGCCTAAAAGTAGTTCTATTTGGGCCAGAATCTACCGGTAAGACAACGCTGTCTCAGCAGTTGGCGAGGTATTACAATGCCATTTGGGTTCCTGAATATGCGCGTAAGTATCTTCAGAAAAAATGGAACAATGAACGTAAAACGTGTGAACCAAAAGACCTGTTGCCTATTGCAATCGGACAAATAAAGAATGAGAATAAATTGGCAAAAAAAACGGATTCTGTTCTTATTTGCGATACAGATTTGTTAGAAACCAAAGTATATTCTGAAGCGTATTATTCTGATTCTTGTGATTCTATTATAGAAAAATATGCATTAGAAAATAAATATGATTTATACTTTTTAACGTATATTGATACACCTTGGGAAGCAGATGATTTAAGAGATAAACCTGATGAGCGATTACGCATGTTTAAAGCATTTGAAAACGCACTAATAAAGTATAAAAGGCCTTATGTTTTATTGAAAGGAAATAAAAAAACACGCTTAAACACTGCTGTTAAGCATATTGATAAATTATTAAAATAGAACTGAATGTTTTCACAAAAGGATATAAAACAAATTAAGAAGAAAGGTTTAACTGCTGAAAAAATAACATCTCAGATTGAGTTATTTAAATCAGGATTGCCATTTATAAACTTGCAATCTGAAGCAACTATAAATAATGGTATTTTAAAGCTTTCTAAAGAAGAAAGAAAGACATCGACAGATTTATTTGATGCTGAAAGAAACAATTTTTCCATTATAAAATTTGTGCCAGCTTCTGGAGCAGCGACTAGAATGTTTAAATCGTTTTTCAGCTTTATTGAAGATTATAATCCTGAAGTAGAAACGGTAAATGCTTATATAAACAGAACTAAAGAGTCTTTGTTGGCTGTCTTTTTTGTGGGCTTAGAAAAATTACCATTTTATAATATTGTTTTAGAAAATATAAAAGAGGTCTATCCAGATTATCATGAATCTTCAACAGACCAACAACGTTTTATGTTTGTAAAAACCATGTTAGATGCAGATAAGCTGAATTATGGATTTTACCCAAAAGGAATATTACCTTTTCATAAATATAAAGAGCATATTGCTACTGCTTTCGAAGAGCATTTGTTTGAAGCTGCTTTATATGCCTCAAGTAATAATATAGCGAAATTACATTATACTATTTCAGAAAAGTATAATGATATTTTTGATGATGAGTTTAAAAAAATTGAAAATATTGTAGAAAGAAAAACGCAAACAAAGTTTGAAATATCTTTTTCTTATCAAAAAGCTGCAACAGACACCATTGCAGTTTCTTTGGAGAATAAACCATTCCGTTTAGAAGATGGCAGCTTGTTATTTAGACCTTCAGGTCATGGAGCTTTGCTATGTAATCTAAACAACTTAGATGCAGATATCATCTTTATTAAAAACATAGACAATGTGGTTGTTTTTAAATACGAAAATGATGTTAGTGAATACAAAAAAATGTTGGCAGGAATATTAATCAACATCCAAACAATAGCATTCAACTACCTTGAAAAATTAGAAAGCAGACAAATTTCTGAAAATGAAATTATAGAAATTGCTACTTTTCTTTTTAGGAAAATGAATGTGATAATTTCATCTGAATTTGAAAAATATGCAACAGAATACCAAATAGCGTATTTAAAGGATAAATTAAACAGACCTATTCGTGTCTGCGGCATGGTAAAAAATGAAGGTGAACCAGGAGGAGGTCCATTTTGGGTGAAGGACGAAAGTGGGCAAGTCTCTCTTCAAATTGTTGAGTCAGCTCAAATTAATAAAAAGGATAAGCATCAAAAGGGAATATTAAAAAATGCCACTCATTTCAACCCTGTAGACTTGGTTTGTGGTATTAAAGATTATAAAGGGAGTAAATTTAATTTAGAACAATTTGTTGACCCAAAAACAGCCTTTATTACAATGAAAACTAAAACAGGGAAAGACCTGAAAGCATTAGAGTTACCAGGTCTTTGGAATGGAAGCATGGCAAACTGGAACACCATTTTTGTTGAAGTGCCATTAATCACTTTTAATCCTGTTAAAACGGTTACAGACTTATTAAAACAAACCCATCAAGTAAATTAAGATGTTTGATGAAGCGCTACTTATTTCTGAATTAACTTTTAAGGCTATTAGAAGTTCTGGTGCAGGTGGACAACATGTAAACAAGGTGTCTTCAAAAGTGGTTTTAAATTTCGACCTAACAAACTCTCAAGTATTTGATGAAGTACAAGTAGATTTATTATTAAAAAACCTATCAACTAGATTAACTTCAGAAGGAACTCTAATTCTTTACTCAGATGAGAGTAGAAGTCAACATAAAAATAAAGAACTAGTTGTAAAACGTTTTTTAGAACTTATTCAACTAGGTCTTAAAGTACCAAAAAAAAGAAAACCAACTAAAGTTCCAAGAGCTGTTAAATTAAAACGATTATCAAAAAAGAAGCAACAAGCTGATAAAAAAGCAAATAGGAAACCACCCGAGATTTAGTGTTCAGCCTCAGAAAAGGTTTTCAGCTTCTTTTTTCAGTGTGATTCAAAAAAAAATTGCGAACCTGTTTTTTAAATCGAAAATCTAGTCTACATTTGCATCGTTCTCAAAAAGGGGTGCCTATAATCGGCTGAGATCATACCCAATGAACCTAGAACAGGTAATGCTGTTTAGGGATTTAAAATTAAATAATGGTGTCATTGTGAAGAGTTTTTGAACGACGTAGCAATCTCATTATTAAATAAACAATCAATTATTAACCAGAATAATAACCTCTTTTTATTCGTGTAAATTTATTTTATCGGATGAAATTTTTATTCAACAACCTGTCATTTTGTCGAAGGCAGAATTTTCAAACATTTTTGTTTTTATTATTATTAAGCTATTCTTCTTATTCACAAGAAAAAGCACAAGACTCCACAAAACGTGAAACTTTAGATGAAGTTCTTGTTAAAGCTGTTCGTGTAAATGCAACATCACCAATTACACATTCAAACATTACAAAAGAGCAATTGCAAAAACGAAATTTAGGTCAAGATGTGCCTATTTTATTAAATTATTTACCTTCAGTTGTCACGACTTCAGATGCTGGAGCAGGAGTTGGTTATACAGGTATTCGAGTTCGTGGTGTGAATGCGCAATCTACTAACATTACCATTAATGGAATCCCTTATAATGATGCCGAATCTTTAGGAACTTATTGGGTGAATTTAGGCGATTTTGCTTCTTCTGTAGAAAGTTTGCAGTTGCAACGTGGCGTTGGAACATCAACTAATGGATCAGGTGCTTTTGGAGCAAGTATTAATGTGCTAACAGATGCTGTTTCTGAGAAGGCTTTTGGTGAAATATCTAATAGTTATGGAAGTTTTAATACCTGGAAACACACGCTAAAATTTAGTACAGGATTGTTAAACAACCATATTGAAATTGCTGGTCGTTTATCGCAAATAAAATCTGATGGCTATATCGATAGAGCTACAACAAATCTAAAATCATATTTTCTTCAGGCAACTTATGTGGATGATAATACCTTGGTTAAGGCCATAACTTTTAGTGGTAAAGAAAAGACTTATCAATCGTGGAATGGTATTGAAGATCTTTATATTTTAGAAAACGATAGAACCTTTAACTCTGCAGGCATGTATACTGATGAAAATGGAAACATTCAGTTTTACGATAATGAAATAGATAACTACCAACAAGACCATTATCAGTTACATTGGAACGAGCGAATAAATAATGAATGGTCAACCAATTTTGCATTAAACTATACACATGGCGAAGGCTATTTTGAGCAGTATAAAGAAGATCAAAAATTTACAGACTATGGTTTAGAAAATGTTGAAATAGGAAACGAAACTATAACAGGAACTGACCTAATAAGACGTAGATGGTTAGACAACGATTTTTATGTTGTAAATGCTAATGCAAATTATAAAAACAATGCCTTGGATGTTATTTTTGGAACATCCTATAGTACATATTCTGGAGATCATTTTGGTGAGATTATTTGGGCAGAATATGCTAGTAATAGCATGATAAGAGATAGATATTACAATGGAAATGGTAAGAAAGTAGATTTTAGCTTTTTTGCAAAAGCATCATATAGATTGAGTGAGTATGTTAGTCTGTATTTGGATTTACAATCACGTTCTGTTACTTATAAAACAACAGGGACAAATTCAGATGTCGTTCCATTTGTAGTTGATAAAAAGTACAATTTCTTTAATCCAAAAGCTGGAATTACTTATAACCTGAACGAAAATGATAATCTGTATTTCTCTTATGCTAGAGCGAATAGAGAACCTAATAGAGACGATTTTGAAAACAATCCAGACATTAAACCTGAACAATTAAACGATTTCGAATTGGGTTGGAGGCATAATTCCGATGGTTTTAGTATCAATACCAATTTATATTATATGTTATATAATGAACAATTGGTTTTAACTGGAGCTATAAACGATGTTGGTAATCCTATTAGAAACAATTCAGGAAAAAGTTACAGATTAGGCTTAGAAGTAGATGCTGTTATTAATATATCTAATTCTTTTAGCATTCAGCCTAATATGGCTTTAAGTACAAATAAGAATAAAGAAACTGTTGTTTCTCTAAATGGTGAATTAGTAGACTTAGGATCTACAAACATTTCATTTTCTCCAAACATTGTTGCAGGAAATGCTTTGGTATTTAAACCTGTTCAAGGGTTACAAATGTCTTTATTAAGTAAGTTTGTTGGTGAACAATATATGGGAAACACAGATACTAAAGCATCAAAATTAGATAGTTATTTTGTAAACGATTTTAATGTGATGTATGAAATAGAAACCAATTCAGTTTTTAAATCTATTGTTATTTCAGGATTAGTAAATAACCTTTTTGGAGAAGAATACAGTTCTAATGGATACTATTATACCTATGATGATACTTGGACAGATCCAAACCAAATAACAACTATTGAAGGAACTGGTTATTATCCTCAAGCAACTACAAATTTTTTACTAGGATTAACATTGAAATTTTAATACAAAAAAGACCACTCTCTTTAGAGTGGTCTTTTTATTTATTGTTATTCCAGACAAAGTGAGGAATCTAAAAAGAGTTTTTTTTAGTTATTATAAACGCGAATAATATTCCCATTTACTTCAACAAAATAACGTTTTAAAGTGTAGTTTCCAGTTGTTCCAGATTGTAAATTACCACTTAAAATTTCGTAACTATTTCCATCATCGCAATTGCATGTGGCAATAACACCTTCTACGCTTAAAGTAGAACACGTTCTTAAAGGATGGTTTGGGTCGCTTAACTCAAAAGCACTATAGTTTGTGCCTCCTGCATAAAATATAACAACACCATTTACACCATAATTATCAGGTAGTATAACGAAATTATTAGCGAATAATAAATCGGTGTATAGTGGTAAATCTGTGTTTACTAAGTTTCCAGTATCGAAAGTGATATTTGGAATATTTTGATTGTTATTATTGCCATCGTCGTCGCTCTTATTACAAGACATAACTAAAAAAACTAATAAAATAATAGATAAAATTCGATTCATTTTTCATTTTAATTTTCGGCTACAATTTACAACAAAAAGTAAACACAGTTAAATATTTTGTATATTTGTATCGCAATCTCGTGGGAACGAGATTTTTTGCGTTTTTCCCGAATTATTCCAAGGCATAACAGTTGGATGTTTCGGGATATTTATAATATATAAACGATGAAGTTATGAGTAAAGTATCTTATTACACTGAGGAAGGTTTAAAAAAATTGAGAGACGAATTAAGACAACTAAAAGATATTGAACGTCCAAGAGCATCGCAAGCAATTGCTGAAGCTAGAGATAAAGGAGATTTAAGTGAAAATGCAGAATATGATGCTGCAAAAGAAGCTCAAGGCATGCTAGAAATGCGTATTTCGAAATTAGAAGGACAACTTGCTGGCGCTCGACTTATTGATGAATCTCAATTAGATAATTCGAAAGCATTGGTATTGTCTAAAGTGAAAATAAAGAATCAAACCAATGGTATGGAAATGCTTTATACTTTGGTTGCAGATGGTGAAGCAGATTTGGCTTCAGCAAAAATTTCTGTTAATTCTCCTATTGGAAAAGGATTACTTGGTAAATCTGTTGGCGATGTAGCTGAAATTCAGGTGCCAAATGGCGTAATTAAATTTGACATTTTAGAAATTACAAGATAAATTTATAGCAAGCTTTTAGGGCTTAATTAAATTATTGCTAAAAGATTCCTGTAAAGAAGGAATCTTTTTATCTTTACAAGTATATCGATTAATCTTATGGCTTCAATTTTTTCAAAAATAATTTCAGGAGAAATACCTTCTTATAAAATAGCCGAAACTGAAGAGTTTTTGGCTTTTTTGGATATTAATCCAAATGCTAAAGGACATACACTTTGTATTCCGAAGAAAGAAGTCAATAAAATTTTTGAATTAGACGAGAAAACCTATTTAGACCTCATGTCTTTTTCAAGAAAAGTAGCTATTGCTATAGAAAAAGCAATTCCTTGTAAACGTGTTGGTGTTTCTGTTATTGGTTTAGAAGTGCCACATGTGCACGTGCATTTAATTCCCCTAAACTCTATGGAAGATGCACGTTTTGTAAATAAAGAATCGTTGTCTTCTGAAGAATTCGAAGACACAGTAAAGGCTATAAAATCTTTTTTATAGTTTCGGAAAAATTACGACACCAATCAAAATAAGAATTATAATTAAAAGTCCTATAATAAGAAACCAAGCAGACTTTTTTAACTTGGTTGAAGGAGTTTTAGGAGTAAAAGCTTTTTGGTGATAATTAAAGACACGTTCAATATCTTCTGTCCAGCTTACAGGATAAATGCTAGTATTACATTTATAACACTCTAATTGATGTGTTGTTTCATTAGTTATAGATTTATAAAACTTGGTTTCTACAAATTTCTGTTTAAAAGTTAAATGTAAACCACTGTTATTATAGCATTCTGGACAATTGTTATTAAGTTCAACCTCTTTAATGGTAATAAATTTATCTTCCATAATTTAAATTGATTTCATTGAAATTTGCATGGTTGTACCTTTATCTATTTCAGATTTTAATACTTTAATTTGTCCTCCATGGAATTCTTCAATGATTCTTTTTGCAAGAGAAAGCCCTAATCCCCAACCTCTTTTTTTAGTTGTATAGCCAGTTTCAAAAATTGTTTGAAACTGTTTCTTTGGAAGCCCTTTTCCAGTATCACTTACATTTATATTTACAGTGTTTTCAAGTTGAGAAATATCAATAATAATTTTCCCTTTACCTTTCATGGCATCAATAGCATTTTTAACCAAGTTTTCAATAGTCCAACTAAATAGTTGCTTATTTAAATTTACATAAATTTCTTCAGAAGGAGCAATTAACTCAAAATCAATTAGTTTCGAGCTTCTTGCTTTTAAATAGTCGTAAGAATCAATTGTTTCTTTTACAATGTCTGCCTTTTCTAAAACCGGAAGAGAACCTATTTTACTAAAGCGTTCAGTAATAGTTTGAAGTCTAGTAATATCTTTTTCAATTTCAATAATATATTCAGGATTAACATTTTCAGATTTTAATATTTCTGTCCAGCCTATTAAAGAAGATAATGGTGTGCCAATTTGATGAGCTGTTTCTTTTGCCATTCCAGACCACAATTTATTTTGGGTAGCAATTTTTGAGCTTCGATAGAAGAAATATGCAACAGCACCAAACAAAAAGATAATTAATAATAAGGCTAAAGGATAATATTTTAATTTGTTTAAAACTTCAGAATTTCCATAATATAAAGTGCCATATATAATGGTTTCTTTAGTTTCATTATCTTCATAAGAAATAACAATGGGCTCGTTTTCCTGAGTGTATTGTTTTACTAATTTATTGATATAAGTTGTATTATTAACTTTATTTTCATCTATATTATTAGAGAGTAAGACACTTCCATTATTATAAACAAACATGGGGTTTGTAATTTCTGAAGTGAACACTTTATCAACAAGAGGGTTTACATTTTCATCTAATGGATTGGAATTTATTTCTTGATGAGCAGCAGCCCAAATATCCATTTTAGATTGTTCTTCTATTTTAAATTTCTGAAAAAACACATAGGTATTCCATAAAATAAGCGAAATAATACCAAATGAAGCAATAACAATAATCCATCTAGTTAGATTTCTGTGTTTAGAAAAAAGCATAAAACATATTTTTTATTTTGAAATATAATGTAAAATCTGTTAATAATATTGTGTTACAAGCAAACAAATCATTTTTTGTTGAATAACAGATTGGTTACATTTGTGCAAAGTAAAAAAGATAAATGACATCATTCGAACCAAAAGAATTGTCTGTAGCAAAATTGCATGCTTATTTGCTTAGTGCAGTAGCACCAAGACCAATTGCATTTGCAAGTACTATTGACGCAAACGGAAACCCAAACCTATCTCCTTTTAGCTTTTTTAATGTTTTTAGTGCTAATCCACCAATTCTTATATTTTCGCCAGCTCGTCGTGTTAGAAATAACACAACAAAGCATACTTTAGAAAATGTAATAACAACCAAAGAGGTTGTAATAAATGTGGTTAATTACGATATGGTTCATCAAGCGTCATTAAGTAGTACAGAATACCCAGAAGGTGTTAATGAATTTGACAAAGCTGGTTTAACCATGTTAGAATCGGATCTTGTTAAGCCTTTTAGAGTGGCTGAATCTCCAGTGCAACTGGAATGTAAGGTAAACGAAATTGTTGCTTTAGGAACCGAAGGAGGAGCTGGAAATTTAGTGATATGTGAAGTTGTAAAATTGCATTTAGAAAATGAGATTTTAGACGATGAAGGCTTTATTAATCAAGAAAAACTAGATTTAGTTGCTCGAGCTGGAGGCAATTATTATAGTCGTGCAAGAAGTGGGTTTTTTGAATTGCCAAAACCACTTTCTACTTTAGGAATTGGCGTTGATGGTTTCCCTAAAGAGGTTAGAAATAGTATGATTTTAACCGGAAATGATCTAGGCATGTTAGCTAATGTGGAAGCTTTGCCTACAGAAGAAGAAACCCTTAAGTTTATTAAATCTGTTAGCGAACGTTATCCAGATATTGCTAATGCTTCACATAGAGAAAAGCATAAATTGGCTCATAATTATTTAAGTTTTGGCGACATACAAAGCGCCTGGAAAATATTATTATCATAAATAAATTATTCCTGTAAATCAGGTAACATTAAAATTAAATTATATTAAAATGGAAGTACAAGGAAGAATTAAAGTTATTGGAGAAACACAAACATTCGGAAGTAACGGATTTAGAAAGAGAGAAGTGGTTGTTACAACAGAAGAGCAGTATCCACAGCATATCATGATTGAGTTTGTTCAAGATAAAACAGATTTATTAAATAATTACCAAGCAGGACAACAAGTAAAGGTAAGCATTAATTTACGTGGAAGAGAGTGGACAAATCCTCAAGGAGAAGTAAAATATTTTAACTCGATTCAAGGATGGAGAATTGAAGCAGCACAACAAGATGCTTCTAACCCAGAAATGCCACCAATGCCAACTGCTGAAGCTTTTGAGCCAGCAAATGGATTAAACAAAGAAGATCATGACGATTTACCGTTTTAGGTAGTTGTAAAAGGGATTATTAAAAATCTCATATATTTAACCTCAATGTGAAAACATTGAGGTTTTTTATTTCAATCAAATATGATATCTTATTTAACACCAGAAATTATCTTCCCAGATGTCCATCAAGCAGATACTGATGGTTTACTAGCTTTTGGTGGCGACCTTTCTGTAGATCGCCTTGTTCTAGCCTATAAAAGTGGTATTTTTCCTTGGTTTGAAAAAGATCAGCCAATTTTGTGGTGGTCTCCAGATCCTAGATTTGTGCTTTTCCCTGCGAATTTAAAAATTTCAAAAAGCATGAAACAGGTTTTGAAGAATAGCGATTTTCAGGTAACAATTAACAAAGATTTTAAATCCGTTATAAACGAATGTGCCAAAACCAAAAGAGATGGTCAACAAGGTACTTGGATTACCAATAGTATGATAGATGCTTATATAAATTTGCATGAACAAGGTTTGGCTAAATCTATTGAGGTTTGGCAAGACAATATACTGGTAGCTGGTTTTTACGGAGTTGATTTAAACAATGGTGTGTTTTGTGGAGAAAGTATGTTTACAAAAATTAGTAATGCCAGTAAAGTTGGTTTTATTACCTTTATTCAAAACACAGATTATAAGTTGATAGATTGTCAAGTGTATACCAATCACCTGGCAAGTTTAGGAGCTGAAGATATTTCTAGAAAAGACTTTCTAAATTTTTTAGACTAACAAAAGTCATATTTATTATGGTTTATTATTCGGAAATTAGTGTTTTAAAATAAAAATATGTTAACATTAAGAGACTTTAAAAAGTGTAAAAATAAGGATGAGTTTTTGGAAGTTCTTAAAGAGAAAGAACCTCAAGAGCGCATTAATAATATTCTATACACTATAGATTATGAAAAAGAGCTAATTAAACTTCAAGGAGAATTAGTTGATTTACAACAATGGGTTGCAAAACATAACAAGCGAGTAGCCATTATTTTTGAAGGTAGAGATGCAGCTGGAAAAGGGAGTGCCATAAGACGTTTTATAGAACATTTAAATCCACGTTCTATGCGAGTTGTTGCATTAGCAAAACCAACCGAAGTAGAAAAAGGACAATGGTATTTTAGACGTTATATTAAAGAATTACCAAATCCAGGTGAAATCGTGTTTTTTGATAGAAGTTGGTATAATCGAGCTGTTGTAGAACCAGTTATGGACTTTTGTAATGAGGAAGAATACAATAAATTTATGGCTCAAGTAACAGAATTTGAACACATGCTTTATGAAGATGGCGTAGATCTTGTTAAATTCTGGTTTTCAATCTCAAAAGAAGAACAAGTAGCAAGGTTTGATTCTAGATTAAATAATCCTCTAAAAAGATGGAAATTTAGTCCTGTCGATCAAGAAGGTCAAAAACGATGGGATAGTTACACCTATTATAAAGAGCAGATGTTTAGTAAAACACATACAACTTTTAGTCCTTGGATTATTATAAAAACTAATCTTAAAAAGGAAGCAAGACTAGAAAGTATGCGTTATGTGCTTTCAAAATTTAATTATGATAATAAAGGGAATTCTGGAATTACATTATTCCCAGATCCAAATGTTGTTCAACGCTATCATAGACTTGTTAAACAAATTGATTCATAAATTATGAAAGATAAATTAACTCCAAAAGATTTAAAAAAGCTAAATTCTAAAAAAGGTTTAAAGCAATTCTTAACCGAAGAATCAATTACAATTTCTAAAGTTCTTAAAACTTTAAATTATGAATCTCGTCTAAAAGATTTACAAGAAGAACTTATTAAATTACAAAATTGGATAGCAGATAATAACAAGAAGGTTGTTATTCTTTTTGAAGGTAGAGATGCAGCAGGAAAAGGTGGCGCTATTAGAAGAACTACAGAACACTTAAACCCAAGAGAATTTAAAGTGGTCGCTTTACCAAAACCGTCTATTGAAGAAAAAGGGCAATGGTATTTTCAGCGTTATATAAACAAATTGCCTAGAGAAGGTAAAATGGTTTTCTTTGATAGAAGTTGGTATAACAGAGCTATTGTAGAACCAGTAAATGGTTTTTGCACGCAAGAAGAGTATACTATTTTCATGAGTCAAGTCAATCAATTTGAACGTATGTTAACGGAGTCTGGAATCATACTCATAAAATTTTATTTTTCGATTTCTAAAGACGAGCAAGAAAAACGTTTTGAAGATATTAAATCAAGTCCAATTAAAAAATGGAAATATAGTGCTGTAGACCAAAGGGCATTAGAATTATGGGATGATTATACGTTTTATAAAGATAAGATGTTTGCTGAAACAAGTACTAAAATAGCTCCTTGGATTGTTATAAAGGCAAATAGAAAAACCAAAGCAAGAGTTGAAACAATAGAGCATATTTTAGACAAAATTCCTTATAATCCGAAAGATCAAAAAGTTATTGAGCATGTTGAAGTTGAAGAAAAAAAAATGGATTAAACTTCTTCATACCTAAAACAACCAACTTCATGGTCGTTTACCATGCCTGTGGCTTGCATGTATGCATACATAACAGTTGAGCCAACAAACTTAAAGCCTCGTTTTTTTAAGTCTTTACTCAATGCGTCAGAAATTGCAGTTGTTGCAGGTGCATCTTTATAATTTTTATGTTTGCTTTTTATAGGTTTTCCATCAACAAAAGCCCAGATGTAGTTGCTAAAACTTCCAAATTCTTTTTGGATTTCCATAAATAATTTGGCGTTGGTAACTGCTGAGTTTACTTTCAATTTATTTCTAATAATTCCAGCATCATTCAGGAGACTATCAATTTTTTCTTGCTTGTAATTAGCAATTTTCTTGTAATCGAAATTATCAAAAGCTTTTCTAAAATTCTCGCGTTTACGTAAAATAGTAATCCAACTTAAACCAGCTTGAAAAGTTTCTAGAATTAGAAATTCAAATAACGTATCATCATCTGTTACTGGAACTCCCCATTCTTCATCATGATAAGCTTCATATAAAGGGTCTCCAACACACCAACCACATTTGTGTTTTTCCATAAGTATTATAAATTGTAAGTTTCTATTATAAAGATAGACATAGATATGATAAAAATCATAATTCAAATAAGATTAACAACTTATTTTTACTGAATAAATTTAATAAAATGGTACAGATAATTAAGGATAGTGTCGATAAGAGCATGTCTTACAAAACATATAGAGAGCTAACGAATAAGTTGGTTGAAAATGAATCAACCACTGGAAAAGATAAAAGCGACGATATGGTTAATTATACCAAGTTGAATGATCAACGTATGAAACGATGGGATAAAACCGTTAAAGTTTCAGACAACATGAAAGAAGAGTTTTCTAGTTTGAACAATAAACAAACTTGGTTGGTTATTACCGAAAGTTGGTGTGGAGACGCTGCACATGTCCTTCCTGTGCTGAATAAATTAGCAGAATTAAACGAAAATATTAATCTTAAACTAGTCCTTCGTGATGAGAATGAGGCATTAATGAACTTGTTTTTAACCAATGGAGGAAAAGCAATTCCTAAATTGATTATTATTGATGAGGCTACAAATAATGTAGTAAACACCTATGGTCCAAGGCCAAGTGAAGCAACAAAACTGGTTATAGATTATAAAACAAAACATGGCAAATTAACGCCAGAATTTAAGCAAGATTTACAGCTTTGGTATAATAAAAATAAAGGACAGAATATTATTAATGATTTAAAGAATCTGCTAACAGTTTCAGTTTAGTTTTTACTTTCAAAATAAAACGTTATCGTACCAATTTGTGATGTTTTCGAAGCATCAGCATTAAATCTTGCATCTTTAGCATAATCTAAAGCATGGTCTTTTAAACAATCATTTTTAGACCTAGAAGTTGCATTAACATAAGCATCTTTTACAAGTCCTGTTGCGTTTACAGTAATATTAATTATTATTTTACCTCCTTCTTCACATAAGTAAATGGGAGTTGGTAAAAATTCATGCGTTCTGTTAACCAAAGAATAATGCATACTACTTTTTTTATTCACAGACTGAGCATTACTACTAGACATCCTTTTATTTAAAACATCGTTCACACTACTATAAGAAGATAAGACATCGTCATCAATTTCTGAAAAACTCTCTGTTGAACCAGAATCTGAAGCCTCTATTTCCGACCTATTTTCTGAAGGTTTTGGAACATAATCTTTTGGAGGTGCTATAGGTTGATATGCTTGAGCGAATTTTTTGTATTCTTGAGTTTCGTTAAAAGCTTTATTTGTCTCAGAACTTTGCTGTTCTTCAGCTTCTGCTAATTTTTCAGCTTCAAGTTCTTCTGGAGTCTTTGGTTCGTCAGGTTCTAATAAATAGTAGCTTTCAGACATTAACTCATTCTGTTTTTTTATATGAAAACTGAATAAAGAAAGCACGATAGTTCCTGAAACCAATAAGGTAATTAAGAGAGATTTATGTTTGTTCGTTAAATTCAAAAGCAATATGTTGGGTAAAAAATACTAAAGCTATTACTCTAATATACGTAAAATAGCTTTATTTAGTTGTTAAGCATTTTATAAAGGCTTCAGGAGTTAAAGCATTTTCAACATGAAAATCGCCAATTTTGGTTCTTCTTAAAGCTGATAAATGCGAGCCAGAATTTAGAGCTTTTCCAAAATCGTTAGCCAAAGAACGAATATAAGTCCCTTTGCTGCAAACCACTCTAAAATCAATATGATTGTTCTCAATTCGTGTAATTTCAAATTCAGAAATGGTAATCTTTCTAGATTTTATTTCTACATCTTCACCAGCTCTCGCAAATTCATACAAACGTTTACCATCTTTTTTAATCGCTGAAAAAATAGGAGGATATTGATCAATCTCGCCAACAAATTGCTTAGTAGCTTCGTGTATTGCTTCTTTTGTAATATGGTCTGTAGGAAATGTTTCGTTTATTTCAGTTTCTAAATCGAATGAAGGTGTTGTGCTTCCTAAAACCAAGGTTCCAGTATATTCTTTTATTTGCCCTTGAAACGTATCTATTTGTTTAGTCATTTTTCCTGTGCAAATAACTAGTAAGCCTGTTGCTAAAGGATCTAATGTGCCAGCATGACCAACTTTTATTTTTTTAATGTTGAAGGCATGCCTAATCTCCCAACGAAGTTTATTCACAGCTTGAAACGACGTCCATTGTAGTGGTTTATCAATTAATAAAACCTGACCAGAAAGATAATCCTCAGCAGTTTTCATATTAGTTTAATGATGCGTATATAATAGCTATCAATCCAACAACAACACAGTAAATAGCAAAATACTTTAGTTTACTTTTCTTAACTAAACTAATCATCCATGTACAAGCAAATAATCCTGCTATAAACGCAGCAATAAATCCCATGCTTAAGGATATGAAATTAGAGCTCTCGTAGGTTAAATCGCCACTTAAAACGTCTTTAGCAATTTTTCCGAAAATTAAAGGCACAACCATTAAGAAAGAAAAGCGTGCAGCTCGAGTTTTGTCGTTGCCTAATAAAACAGAGGTTGAAATAGTTGCTCCAGATCTTGAAATGCCTGGAAGCATAGCAATGGCTTGAGAAATACCAATTATTAAAGCATTTCCAAAGCTTACTTTTTTATAGGTGTTTTTGGCTTTATCTGCAAAGAATAATAAAATAGCAGTTACAAGAAGCATAAACCCAACTAGCATGATATTGCCATTAAATAATTGCTCTAACTCTTTTTCAAAAAACAATCCAACAATAATGGCAGGAATCATAGATAAGGCAATTTTTGAGACAAATTGCAAATCTTCATTCCATTCAAATTTTAAGATTCCTTTTAATAATAACCATATGTCTTTTCTAAAAATGACCATGGTACTTAAGGCTGTAGCAAAATGAAGTACAACTGTAAATAATAAACTTTCCTTAGGGATTGACTTGTCACCTAGAATGGCTTTACCAAGTTCTAAGTGTCCACTAGAAGAAACAGGTAAAAATTCAGTAAGTCCTTGAATAACACCTAAAATAATAGAATCAATAATATCCATAAGGCAAAAATATCAAAATTGGATAACCAAAAGGAAAAAGTAAGAGGTATTTGTTATTTATTTTTCTGAATTAGAACTTTTATTAGGGTTTAATAAAATGGCATAAACCTGAATTCCAAACCCAATAAGTACTAATGTAGGAGCTAACCTTATACGTCTGAAACTAAAAATATCTGGATTAAACACATTTGGATCGTCGCTTCCACCACCAGACATTAAAATAAAACCTAAAGCAATAAAACCTAATCCAATAAGCATGAACTTATAGTTTTTTTTTCCGAAGATGAAGTCGCTTTTCGATTCTTCCCTACGCTTTTGTTCTCCCATAATCTTATATAAATATTGATACAAATTAACGGATTTATTTAAAAAAGAACGTTAAAGAGGTTATAAAATTCTAATAATATAATTGATCTGTTTTTAAATTCAAGAAACGCTGTGTAGCAATAAATGTGCTTATCCAAGTGATAACGATTCCTAAAATAAAAACGGTAATAAATAAAATAGCAATCAAAATCGGACTCTGTAGTAAATTGAGTTCTGGGAATGTTTGGTTTAAATAATATAAAACAACAGCCATACCAATTAAAGCTACAATAGCACCAATAACACCTAAGCGAACACTTTTCCAGACAAACGGTTTTCTAATAAAATGTTTTGTTGCTCCAACCATTTGCATGGTTTTTATTGTGAATCGTTTTGAATAAACAGATAATCTTATCGAGCTGTTAATTAATAATACAGCAATTACAGTAAAAATACCACTAATAACTAAAACCCAAAAACTAATTTTTTTCACGTTATTGTTCATTAAAGTCACTAAGTCATTATCATAACGTACTTCATCAACAAAGTTTTTAGAGAGGGCTTCATCTTTTATAGATTCTAGATGTTCAGAGGTTACAAAATCTGCTTTCAAATGCACATCGATTGAGTTTTGCAACGGATTATAACCTAGAAACTCCATAAAATCTTCGCCATTTTCAGCTTTCATAGATTCTGCAGCTTGTTCTTTAGATACATATTCTGTTGTTTTCACATAATCAGACATGGCCAAACTTTTTTCAAGTTGTTTAATTTCTACTTCTTTAGCAGCTTCTTTTAAATAAATAGTCACAACAACCTGTTCTTTAAAATGATCGGAAACTTTCTTGGCATTCAAAACTAATAAGCCTAAAAGGCCTAATAAGAATAAGACTAAAGCAATACTTAAAACCACTGAAAAATAAGAAGATATCAATCTGCGTTTTTGGTGTTTATCAAAAGATGAACTCATAAATGTTTTGTTAATGATGTAAAAATATAAAAGAATTCTGTTCTGTTGTGGTTTACAACGTTTAAACTTTCAATATTCTTATAATAAGTTTAAATTTGCGCATTAAATAAGGGAAAAGGCATTAGGAAAAAGTAATTAGTGCGTTTTTTTAAATATTAATTTAAGTTACTTTTTTTGTTTTTGATTTGTTGTCTCCTTGAGCGCAGTCGAAAGGTTGAAAAAGGTAAAAAGACAAAATAAATGCAATATCATTTCAACGAGATAGAAGCCAAATGGCAAAAATATTGGGCTGAAAATAAAACGTTTCAAGCTTCAAACAATAGCGATAAGCCTAAATATTATGTACTGGATATGTTTCCTTACCCAAGTGGTGCAGGACTGCATGTTGGACATCCACTAGGTTATATTGCTAGCGATATTTATGCTCGTTATAAACGTCATAAGGGCTTTAATGTGTTGCATCCTCAAGGATATGATAGTTTTGGATTGCCTGCAGAGCAATATGCCATTCAAACTGGTCAGCATCCAGCATTAACTACTGAAGAAAATATTAAAACATATAGACGTCAGTTAGACCAAATCGGGTTTTCATTCGATTGGTCTCGCGAAGTGCGTACAAGTGACCCAAGTTATTACAAATGGACACAGTGGATTTTCATCCAACTATTTGAATCTTGGTATAATAAAGATTCTAATAAAGCTGAAACTATTGAAATATTAATTTCGAAATTTTCTTCGGAAGGAAATGCTAATGTGAATGCTGTTTGCGATGATAATATCGAAGATTTTACAGCAGAACAATGGAATAGTTTTTCATCTAAAAAACAACAAGACATATTATTACAATACAGATTAACCTATTTAGCTGAAACCGAAGTAAACTGGTGTCCAGCATTAGGAACTGTTTTAGCTAACGATGAAATAGTAAACGGAGTTTCAGAACGTGGTGGCCATCCTGTTGTTAGAAAAAAAATGACGCAATGGTCTATGCGAATTTCTGCTTATGCTGAAAGGTTGTTACAAGGCTTAGACACCATCGATTGGACAGATTCTTTAAAGGAAAGTCAGCGTAACTGGATTGGAAAATCTGTTGGAGCATCAGTTACTTTTAACGTCATTGCAAGTGGAACGAAGCAATCTGTTGGTAATGAAAAAGAGCATCATTCAGAGCAAAGCGAAGAATCTCATAAAATAGACGTATTTACTACTAGACCTGACACCATTTTCGGAGTAAGTTTTATGACTTTTGCTCCAGAACATGAATTGGTATCAAAAATCGCTACTCCAGAACAAAAAGCAGAAGTTGAAGCTTATATTCAAGCAACTGCAAAACGTAGCGAACGAGATAGAATGGCAGATGTAAAAACCATTTCTGGTGTGTTTACAGGCGCTTATGCAGAACATCCATTTACCAAAGAGCCTATTCCAATCTGGATTGGCGATTATGTGTTAGCTGGTTATGGAACAGGAGCTGTTATGTCTGTTCCTTGTGGTGACCAACGTGATTACGATTTTGCAAAGCATTTTAATATTCCAATTCCTAATATTTTTGAAGGGGTTGATATTTCTGAAGAAGCTCATGCTGATAAAGACAATACAGTAATAGCCAATAGTGACTTCCTAAACGGAATGAACTACAAAAAAGCGACTAAACGTGCTATTTATGAATTAGAACAATTAGGTCAAGGCGAAGGAAAAACCAATTACAGATTACGTGATGCTGTGTTTTCAAGACAAAGATATTGGGGAGAACCATTTCCTGTGTATTATGTGAATGGCAAACCACAAATGATTGATAAAGCACATTTACCAATCCGTTTGCCTGAAGTAGAAAAATATTTACCAACCGAAACTGGAGAACCACCTTTAGGTCGTGCAGATGTTTGGGCTTGGGATACAAAAAACAATAAAGTTGTTTCAAACACACTTTGTCATTCAGAGCAAAGCGAAGAATCTCACAACGGAATATATCCTCTAGAACTAAACACCATGCCTGGTTGGGCAGGAAGTTCTTGGTATTTCTTTAGATACATGGATGCACATAACGACTTAGATTTTGCAAGCGAAGAAGCGCTTAAATATTGGAATAATGTAGATTTATATATTGGAGGAAGCGAACATGCCACAGGACATTTATTGTACTCACGTTTTTGGGTGAAGTTTATGAGAGATAGAGGTTTTGTTAATGTGGAAGAACCTTTTAAAAAGCTGATTAACCAAGGAATGATTTTGGGTACGAGTGCTTTTGTTTATAGTGTTTTAAATTTTGAGTGTTTATCCAAGAGTGAAAATAACACAGAGATAATTAATTTATTATCCAAATTAATTATAGTTCCAACAACCATTTTTAATGATAAAAAACTTATTAAAAAAGTATTCATTAATCAAAGTGAATTTAACACTTCAAAAAAAATTCAGGAGATTATATCAAATATTGATGATTTTGAAATAAATATGAATGTGAATTCAATTCATGCAGATGTATCATTAGTTAATTCTTCTAATGAATTATCTATTAGTGACTTTAAGAATTGGAGAAAAGATTTTTGTGACGCGATTTTTATTGATGAAAATGGAGAGATGATTGAAGGAGATAATGGTGTTTATAAAGTAGGTCGTGAAGTTGAAAAAATGTCCAAATCTAAATACAATGTGGTAAATCCAGATAGTATTTGCGAGCAATATGGCGCAGACAGTTTACGTCTCTACGAAATGTTTCTTGGACCTTTAGAACAATACAAACCTTGGAATACATCCGGAATTACAGGTGTTCATGGGTTTCTTAAGAAATTATGGAAATTGTATGTTGGAGAAAATGGACTTAATGTTAATGATGCTGAACCAACAAAAGACAATTTAAAGACGCTTCATAAAACCATTAAAAAAGTAGAAGAAGATATAGAGAATTTCTCTTTTAATACCTCTGTCTCTACTTTTATGATTGCTGTTAACGAGCTAACAACTCAAAAATGTACAAGTAAAGAAGTTTTAGAACCATTATTGATTTTATTATCTCCTTATGCACCACATATAGCTGAGGAATTATATAGTCAGTTTGGTCATAACGAATCTATTTCAACAGAACCTTTTCCTAAGTTTGATGCGAGTCATTTAGTAGAGAGTTCTAAAAATTATCCAATTTCATTCAATGGTAAGATGCGTTTCACATTAGAGTTACCATTAGATATGAGTAAAGAAGATATTGAAGCAGCAGTTATGGTTCACGAAAAAACCAAAGAACAATTACAAGGTCGTGAACCTAAGAAAGTGATTGTTGTTCCTGGAAAGATTGTGAATATTGTAGGTTAGTGTCATTCAGAGTGAAACGATGAATCTATTTAAATTTCGATTCTTCACGATGCTTAGAATGACATAAAAAAATTTTATTTTGTATTTTAGAGCAAACATACTGCATGAAAACCATTTTCATACTATTGCTTACATTGGCAAGCTATTCAACATACGCCCAAAACGATTCCTTACAGTTTCCACAAGATTTTTATGGTATTTATAAAGGCGATTTACAAATTGTAAACTCAAGTGGCAGACAAACCATTCAAATGGAATTTCATTTAAATAAAACAGATTCTATTGGGAAGTATCAATACATGTTGGTCTATATTATGAATGGGAAACGCCAAGATCGCAAGTACAATCTTCTTGAAAAAGATGCTACAAAAGGTGACTATATTGTTGACGAAAACAATGGTATTTTATTAGATGCTAAACTTATTGATAATACTATTTATAGCATGTTTGAAGTGCAGGATAATATTTTAACAACTACAGAGAGATTCCATAAAAATTCTATGGATTTTGAGATTACGGTTACCAATAAAACCAAGAAAGTAACTACTGGAACAGAAGGAGAAGATGTAACAGAGGTTATTTCGTATCCCATTTTTGCAGTACAAAAAGCACACCTAGTAAAACAATAATTTTTTTGTCATTGCGAGGAGTGAAAAGACGTGGCAATCTTTATAAATGACGAATGAATCTATGATGTATTGACAGATAGGTTAAGACAAAATTTCTTAACGAATATTTGGTATAGAATTTGCTATATATCATGTAATTTTACACTAATAAATAAAATAAAAATGATTGGATATTATATATTAATTGGAGCTATTGGACTTGTAAGTTGGCTGGTAAGCAATAAGCTTAAAAAGAAATTTGCTTTTTACTCGAAAGTGCAATTACAAAATGGTATGAGTGGTAAAGAAATAGCAGAAAAAATGTTGGCAGATAATGGTATTACAGATGTTGAGGTTATTTCAACTCCTGGACAACTAACAGACCATTACAACCCAAAAAACAAAACAGTTAATTTAAGTGAATCTGTTTATAGTCAGCGCAATGCAGCAGCAGCAGCAGTAGCAGCACACGAATGTGGTCATGCTGTACAGCATGCACAAGCTTATCAATGGTTACAAATGAGATCTTCTTTGGTTCCTGTTGTTAGTGTAACTTCTGGCATGTCTCAATGGTTAATTATTGGAGGCTTGGTGTTAGGTGGAGCTGCAGGAATAGGCTTAGGTTGGTACGTAGCAGTATCTGGAGTCATCTTCATGGGATTAGCAACCGTATTTAGTTTTATTACGCTTCCTGTTGAATACGATGCGAGTAATAGAGCCTTAGCTTGGTTAAAAGCAAAAAACATGGTGACTCCTGAAGAATACAAAGGTTCTGAAGATGCACTAAAATGGGCAGCAAGAACTTATTTAGTGGCAGCAATTGGTGCTTTAGCATCACTTTTATATTGGGCTTTGCAAGTTTTTGGTGTAAGTAGAGATTAATAATTAAATACATATTTTTAAACCGAGCACTTTTTATAAAGTGTTCGGTTTATTTTTTTTACTACATTTAACAAACTAAAAACTAGCTCATGGAAAATCATTCTAAAAACCCTATACAACCTTCAGATTCAAAAGTATTATTAAGTACACTTTCTGAAACTGATAGAGTAGCATTTTATAAAAAGACATATACACACGTAGCAGGAGGTGTTTTGGTATTTATTTTATTCGAATACTTATTACTTCAAAGTGAAACAATAGTTGATTTTGCATTGTCCATGACGGAAGGTTATAGATGGCTGATTATGTTAGGAGGATTTATGTTTGTAACTAATTATGCTGAAAAAATGACTTTAAAATCGCCAGATAAAAACATGCAGTATTTAGCTTATGGGCTCTATATTTTAGCAGAAGCATTTATTTTTGTGCCTCTAATATATATTGCAGCATATTATATGGATTCTGGGCCAGAGATTTTAAATCAAGCAGCCATTGTTACATTAGCTTTGTTTACTGGATTGTCTGCTGTAGTATTTGTTACTAAAAAAGACTTTTCATTTTTAAAAACAGGCTTAACCATTGGATTTTTTATTGCTATAGGATTAATAATAGCTGGAACTTTATTTGGTTTTAATTTAGGGCTTTGGTTTTCAGTTGGTATGTGTTTATTGGCAGGTGGTTCTATTATATATCAAACTTCTAACTTAGTTAACAAATATAGTACAGAAGATTATATTCCAGCAGCATTAGGTTTGTTTGCATCGTTAATGTTATTGTTCTGGTACATCTTGAGTATTTTTATGTCTAGAGACTAATGCTTAAAACGGATTTATAAATTAAAAGCTCCTGAATTTTCAGGAGCTTTTTTATAATTCTATCTGTCTGTCTATTTGCTGGTTTAATGAAATAAAGGTTTCTGTTCTCGAAACACCTTTTATTGATTGAATTTCTTTATTTAATAGGTGCATTAAATGCTCGTTGTCTTTACAAAGTATTTTTATAAAAACACTCCAGTTCCCTGTTGTGTAATGACACTCCAATACTTCTGGTATTTTTTGAAGCTGCTTTACTGCTTCAGGATTGCTCATAGCTTTATCAAGATAAATCCCAATAAAAGCCATGGTTTTATAACCTAAAACTTTGGGATTAATAATAAACTTAGAGCCTGAAATAACACCAGACTTTTCAAGTTTTCTTAAACGTTGATGTATGGCAGCTCCAGAGATGCCTATCTTTCTTGAAATCTCTAAGACAGGTGTTCTAGCATCACTCATTAAGGCTCGAAGAATCTCTTTATCGATACCATCTATTTCAATATTTTGATTGACAATTTTCAAAAAATTAGTTTATAAATTCAATGGGTTATAACCTAAATAAGGCACTTCAGTTTCATTAAATACAATACCATAGTCTTCTAATTCTTTTAAAATAGGTTTATAGACTTCCTTTGTTATTGGCATTTGTACTCCAGGTGTGGTTATTTTTTCATTTAAAATGGCAAGAGTAGCTATCGCAACAGGTAAACCAACTGTTTTGGACATTGCAGTATAAACTTTGTCTTCGCCAAGAGTAACCATTGTAGCATCAATCTGATATTTTTTACCATCAAGTTCGTACCCAAATTTATGATACATAACTATCATGTCTTTTTCATCTTCATCTAATGTCCAGCTCTCTTCTAAAATCTTCTGAAGTATTTTTGCAGGAGTTGCATTTTTAAGATTAACCATTTTTTTATTGCTGAATAAGTCTATCTCTAGAAGCTTGTCCCAAACAATATCGTCCTGATCAATTTTTAAAGCATGTCTAAATTTAATCTCTACAGAATCAGTTGGGTTATAAGGTAAAAAAGCATTCACAAAATCACGATAGCTCATGTTTTCACTATCGTCTATTGTATATTCATCGTCAGTCATTCCAAGTTGAACAAACATATTCCAAGCTCTAGAAAAACCAACACGACGCATGGTTCCTCGATAAAGAGTTTTAGTGCTATTTAGTCCATAAGCAGATTGATATTTTAATGAATCTCTGTTAGCATAGGCTTCAAAGCGTCCATAACCTTCTACATCTAAAAATTCAGTTCTTCTAAAAAGTCTGTTATAAGGGATGTATTTATATGTGCCTTCTTGTAAGAATTTAGCAGCTCCACCTTGACCAGCAACTACCACATTTCTTGGATTCCAAGTAAATTTATAATTCCATAAATTATTATCACTTTCAGGAGCTACTAAGCCTCCAGTGAAAGATTCGAATAAAATAATTTGGCCACCTTTATCACGAATTCTATCTATAACTTGCATGGCACTCATGTGGTCTATTCCTGGATCTACACCAATTTCATTCATGAAAACCAATCCTTTTTCTGTAGCAGCTTTATCAAGTTTCTGCATATCTTCACTTATATAGGATGCAGTAACCATATTTTTATTAAAACTAATACAGTCTTTAGCAACTTCTACATGAAATCTAGCTGGCAACATGGAGATTACTATATCTGAATTCTGAATGGCATTTTGTCGAGATTTCTTATCGAAAACATCAAGCATAATAGCTTGTGCATTCTCATGACCATCAATTAATTTTTTGGCATTAGAAAAATTAACATCACCAACTATAACAAGCAGTTCTTCTTGTTCTGATTTGTTTAATAAATATTTTATGAGGTATGATGCAGATTTTCCTGCACCAATTACTAAAATCTTTCGCATAATGAGATTTGTTGAGTATTTTTGTTATTACGAAAGTACTAAATACAAAGGGTATTAAAAACTCAAAAAGTAATTTTATATGAACAAAAAAATATTAATATCAGCAGCAGTTTTAGGTGTTTTAAGTGTTGTTCTTGGTGCGTTTGCAGCTCATAGTTTAAAAGAATTAATATCAGTAGAATCACTACGTACTTTTGAAACTGGAGTTAGATATCAGATGTATCATGCTATTTTATTGTTATTTGTTGGTAACACTAAGTATATAACTGCAAAGTCTAAAAAGAGTATCTTTTATTTGGTGCTTTTTGGTGTCATGTTTTTTTCTTTTTCAATTTATTGCTTAGCTGCTAATAGCCTTACAAGTTTTGATTTTAAAAAGATTGGATTTATTACACCAATTGGAGGATTATTATTAATCATTGCATGGATTATATTGTTAATAAACTTTTTAAAACTCAAGACTGATAATTCATAAAAGAGGTGCTTACTTTAAAATAAAATTTTAATTTTGTACTTTAAAACAACTCAAAATAATTATGGTAGAACATACCCAAGCATCCAATAAAATTTCGTTAGAACCTTACGGAATAAAAAATGCCAAAGTACAATATCAATTATCCCCAAAACAACTACACAATATAACCATAGAAAAAGGCCAAGGTGTTGAAGCATCTTCAGGAGCTTTAGCTGTTAATACTGGAGAATTCACTGGAAGATCTCCTAAAGATAGATTTATTGTAAAAGATAGTATTACTGAAGATCGTATTTGGTGGGGAAATATAAATATCCCGTTTGAATCTGATAAATTTCAGAAATTATATAATAAAGTAACTGCTTATTTGTCTGAAAAAGAAGTTTTTGTAAGAGATAGTTATGCTTGTGCAGACGATAAGTACAAACTAAATATTCGAGTTATAAACGAATATCCTTGGAGTAACATGTTTGCTTCTAATATGTTTTTAAGACCAACTGAAGCTGAGTTAAAGAATTTCACGCCAGAATGGACTATTATCAATGCGCCTGGATTTATGGCAGATCCAGAAGTAGATGGAACAAGACAACACAACTTTGCTATTTTAGATTTCACAAGAAAAATAGCTTTAATTGGTGGGACAGGATATACTGGAGAAATTAAAAAAGGTATTTTCTCTGCATTGAACTTTATTTTACCAGTTTTCAAAAACACTTTACCAATGCACTGTAGTGCGAATGTTGGTGAAAAAGGTGATACAGCCATTTTCTTTGGTCTTTCTGGAACAGGGAAAACAACATTATCTGCCGATCCTGAACGTAAATTAATTGGAGATGATGAGCATGGTTGGACAAACGAAAATACTGTGTTTAATTTTGAAGGAGGTTGCTATGCAAAAGTGATTAACCTTTCAGAAGAGAACGAACCAGACATCTATAACGCTATTAAACCAGGAGCAATTCTTGAGAATGTGATTTTAGATGAAAATGGTGAAGTGATGTTTGAAGATACATCAATTACACAAAATACACGTGTTAGTTACCCAATTGAGCATATTAATAATATACAAGTGCCATCTATTGGCGAAAATCCTAAAAACATCTTTTTCTTAACGGCTGATGCTTTTGGTGTATTGCCTCCAATTTCTAGATTAAGTCCTGGACAAGCTGCATATCATTTCATCTCAGGATATACAGCAAAAGTAGCAGGGACTGAAGCTGGAATAGATGAGCCTTTACCAAGTTTTTCAGCTTGTTTTGGCGCACCATTTATGCCATTGCATCCTACAAAGTATGCTGAAATGTTAAGCGCAAAAATGAAAGAGTCTGGCGTTAATGTATGGTTAATTAATACAGGTTGGACAGGTGGTCCTTATGGTGTTGGTAGCCGTATTAAACTTAAATATACAAGAGCAATGATTTCTGCTGCGCTTAATGGTGATTTAGATGAGGTGTCTCCAGAAACATATACAACACATTCTGTCTTTGGTTTAAAGCAACCAAGAACTTGTCCAGGTGTGCCAGAAGAAGTTTTAAGCTCTAGAAAAACATGGAATGATGATGAAGGTTATTATAAAGCAGCTTATAAATTATCTGAATCTTTTAGAGACAATTTTAAGAAATTTGAAGAATATGCTAATGAAGAAATTCTTGCAGGAGCTCCTAATATCAAATAAGAATTTAGATTAAAACACATTAAAATCAGCTATATAGCTGATTTTTTTTTTGGAAAAGAGTGCATTATATGCTAGTTTTATAGATTCCAATATATAAATTTAAACATTATGAAAAAAACTACTTATTTAATGGCAATTTGTTTTGCTTTTTATTCATTTACATATGCTCAATTTACACCTATACCAGATGCAAATTTTGAGCAAGCATTAATAGATGATGGTATTGATTCTAATCCTGTTATAGATGGGCAAATATTAACTTCAGAAGCAGCTGGACATACAGGTGAATTAAATGTCGCTTACGAAGGTATTTCAGATTTCACAGGTATAGATGCATTTGTTTTAATGGATCAAGTAAATGTTAACGGGAACCTAATGATTTCTATAGATTTTACTAATAGCCCAAACTTAAACCGTATTCGTGCTAGAAGTTGTGCTAATTTGACAACAATAGATGTAACTGGTTTGGTTTTAGTAGCTGAAATGGATTTTGGTTCAGCTAGTCTAGCCTCCTTAAATGTTACAACTAATACTGCTTTACAAGATTTGGATGTTAGAAATTGCGACCTAACTACTTTAGATTTAAGTCTGAATAATGCTATTACTATTGTTGATGTTAAAAACAATGGGTTGACATTTTTAGATATGCGTAATGGAAATAATGCTAATGTAACTTCATTTATAGGAGATTTTAATCCTGGATTAGAATGTCTTTATGTTGACCTTACAACTGAGCCAAATCTTTCATCATGGATTATAGATGCAAATAGTAATTTCGTAGCGACAGTAGGTGAATGTAATTCACTTTCATTGGATCAAGTTAATGAATTATCGTTTAGTATGTATCCAAATCCAACTAGCAACACATTGTATGTAGATGCTAAAACAAATAACTCTGTAATTAATATTTATAATATCACTGGAAAAATTATATTAACTAAAACGTTATCGCAAGGAGATAATATGGTAGATGTTTCAAGATTAGTTTCTGGAGTATATTTAGCTAGATTTAGTTCAGACAATCAAGTTGATACTAAAAAATTAATAATCAAATAGATTATAAAATAATCTCATAAAAAAAGTGCAACTAATTTTAGTTGCACTTTTTTTATTTAGGATTTAAATTAGTGTTATTTCTTTTTATTAATTTTTACAATATATTTTTCAAGAGCCATAGTCATTGAAGGTGTTTCAGGTGCAGGAGCTGCAATATCAACTCTCAATCCTTTAGACTCAGCAGCCTTAATGGTTGTGTTTCCAAAAACAGCTATGCGTGTCTCATTTTGTTTGAAATCTGGAAAATTATGAAATAAAGAATCTATTCCAGAAGGACTAAAAAATACTAAAATATCATAATACACATTAGCCAAATCAGATAAATCACTAATTACTGTTCTATAAAAAACAGCTTTTTTCCAGTTAACATTTAAATCATTTAATATTTTTGGCACTTCAGGCTTTAGTTTATCTGTTGTAGGTAGTAAAAATGTCTCGTCTTTATATTTTTTAATTAAAGGTGATAGTTCTGAAAAATTTCTTTTTCCAACGTAAATTTTACGTTTTCTATATACTACATATTTTTGAAGATAATATGCGACAGCTTCAGATTGACAAAAATATTTCATAGAATCTGGAACCTTAAAACGCATCTCATCTGCAACTCTAAAAAAATGGTCAACAGCATTTCTACTGGTCAAAACAATGGCAGTAAAAGTATTTAAATCTACTTTCTGTAATCTAATTTCTTTAGCATCAACTCCCTCAACATGAATAAATGGTCTAAAGTCTATTTTAACTTTTTGCTTCTCTTGAAGATCAAAGTAAGGCGAATTTTCTATTTTAGGTTCTGGTTGAGACACTAAAATTGTTTTCACTTTCATAAGCTAAGAATGTTTTAAACTTTATTTTCTAAAAAGACCTTATACAAAATAAGGTAAGGCCCAATTTCAAGAGCGCAAAGATATAAAATAAAATAGAAAAATTCTCTTTTTATTAAATTAAGATTTGATTTAAAAGAAGTTAGCAAACCAATACAATTAATAATGATCAATAAAATAATTACACAAATTATTACAGTTCTATTAGGAGTAATACTAAAAAGTAGAATAATATTAATAGGTGTTAATACAAGACCTAAAAAATTTTTATAACTGGTTTTTTGAAACAGATACTTGTCTATTAAATTATCTACTGTAAAAAGGCTTCCAATAAGTCTTTCTATAAGAACTTTAATTAAAATAAAGATGCCAACTCCTATTATTAAATTAAATATATATAAGTCTGAAGTATCTTCTGGGCTTATTAAGGAATTGTAACTAATAAAACTGAAAATAGAAATTGAGAAAATTAAGTTTAAAAACAACAATCCATCAAATAAATCAAAAAACTTCTGGTCTCTAGAAAACACTTTTAAATAACTAGAATTTATTAAAACAGTTGAAAAATGATTAAATCTTTTTTCAAAAAATAATTTTGCCACAGCTATAAAAACAATGCTAATTAGCAATAAGATAATAAATAAGTCATTAGAAGTTTCTGGACGTAACATGATGTAAAATTATCATAAAAAATGATACTAATTTCATATTTTTTAAGGAATATTTAAAAAACAATCTCTTTTAAATAGTTTACATTTGTTAAAATTAAATTCATTTAATGAAGGATACCATTGTCATTATTCCAACCTATAATGAAATTGAGAATATAGAATCAATAATTAAGGCTGTATTTTCTCAAAATAAAGAGTTTCATATTCTAGTAGTTGATGATAATTCTCCAGATTTAACAGCTTTAAAAGTTAAAGAATTACAACAAGAATATCCTGAAAAATTATTCTTGTTAAAACGTCAGAAGAAAACGGGTTTAGGCTCTGCTTATATTGACGCTTTTAAATGGTGTTTAGAAAAAGATTATGGATATATTTTCGAAATGGATGCTGATTTTTCTCATAATCCAAACGATTTAATTAAATTGTATAATGCATGTTATTTAGATGGAGCAGATGTTGCTATTGGATCTAGATATATTGATGGAGTAAATGTGGTAAACTGGCCAATGAGCAGAATTTTACTTTCTTATTTTGCCTCAAAATATGTCAGGTTTATAACCAGAATGGAAATAGAAGACACAACTGCTGGCTTTGTATGTTATAAAAGACGTGTTTTAGAAACTATAAATTTAGATGCCATTGAGTTTGTTGGGTATGCCTTTCAAATTGAAATGAAATTTAAAGCTTATTTAAAAAGGTTTAAGATAGTAGAAGTCCCTGTAATTTTTACTGATAGAAAGAAAGGAAAATCTAAAATGAGCAGTGGTATAATTTCCGAAGCTATTTTTGGAGTAATTAAAATGAAATTAAAGAGTTTTTTCAATAGAAAATAAAATGAGTATACTACTTATAAAAAATGCAAGAATAGTTAATGAAGGGAAGATTATTGAAGGAGATATTCTTGTAGAGAATGGCTATATAAAAGAAATTTCAAGCTCTATAAGTGCAAAGTCTTCAAGTGTTCAAATAATTGATGCAGAGGGTAACTATGTGATGCCTGGAGTTATTGATGACCAGGTGCATTTTAGAGAGCCTGGTCTTACACATAAAGCAAATATTGAGTCTGAATCTAAAGCTGCTATTGCTGGAGGAATTACATCTTATATAGAGATGCCAAATACCAACCCTCAAACAACAACAATCGATGCATTAGACGATAAATTTAAAAGAGCATCGGAAACCTCTTTTGCCAACTATTCGTTTATGTTTGGAGGAACAAACGATAATCTTGATGAAATTTTAAAAGTAAACACTAAAGAAGTTGCAGGCTTAAAATTATTTTTAGGTTCTTCAACTGGAAATATGCTTGTAGATAATCCTGAAGTTTTAGAAAAAATATTTTCAAGTACAGATATGATTATTTCTGTTCATTGTGAAGACGAAGCAACCATTCAAGCAAACTTAGAAGCTTATAAAAAGGAATATGGAGATGATATTCCAGTAAAATTTCACCCAAAGATAAGAAGTGAAGAAGCTTGTTATATTTCTTCTTCAAAAGCTATAGAATTGGCTAAAAAAACAGGAGCAAGGCTACATGTGTTTCATCTCTCAACAGGAATTGAAACAAAACTATTCACAAATAAGATTCCTTTAAAAGATAAAAAAATTACATCCGAAGTTTGCGTACATCATTTATGGTTTAGTGAAGAAGATTACGATACAAAAGGAACATTAATTAAATGGAATCCTGCAGTAAAAAAAGCAAAAGATAGAGATGAGCTCTGGAATGCTTTTCTGGATGGTAGAATAGATGTTTTAGCTACAGATCATGCGCCACATACCAAAGAAGAAAAGAATCAAGTTTATACAAAAGCACCTTCTGGTGGACCACTTGTTCAACATGCTTTAGTAGCCATGCTTGAAGCACACCATAAAGGAAAAATTTCTTTAGAAAAGTTGGTTGAAAAAATGTGTCATAATCCAGCTATCTTATTTCAGATTGAAAAGCGTGGATATATAAAGGAAGGGTATTTTGCCGATTTGGTTATTGTCAATTTAAACAAACCTTGGTCAGTTAATAAACAAAACATACTTTATAAATGTGGATGGTCGCCTTTCGAAGGCACAACATTTAAATCGAGAGTCACACACACTATATTAAACGGACACTTAGTTTATGAAAATTCTAAAATAAGTGAAAAAAAGTATGCCAAACGATTAACCTTTAATAGATGAGAAAAAGCGTATTCTATATAGCATTTATTTGTTTTTTTATGTCTTGCTCAGGCACTAAAAAGCCAGATAAACCGGAGAATTTAATTTCAAAAGAAAAGATGGTTAATGTGTTAATAGATATGTCCTTATTATCATCAGCAAAAGGCATAAATAAATCAAAAATTGAAAACAATGGTATTATGCCAGAAAGTTACGTTTACAAGAAACATAATATAAACAGTTTACAATTTGTTGAGAGTAATGCTTACTATACATACAACCTTGATGAATATCAAGATATTATTAAAAAGGTAACAGATAGCCTTAATAAGCTTAGGGAAAATTATAATACGCTAGTTGAAGAAGAAGCAGAAGAAAAGAGGAAGCAAGATTCAATTAAAAGATCTAAACGTAAAAATAAAGGATTTTTAACTGAAGACATTGAGCCTAAAAGAAATAAAGATTAATTGTTAGTTTTCTTTTAAATAGATTTCAGAAACCTCCTTTATACTTACATTTATTGGTTTGAACTCTATATTTAAATGACGTTTTATTTTACTATTATCATAAATGGATTTAGACATTAAAGTATTTGATAACTGTTTGCTTAAACTTCTGCGTTTCCCAGTTAATTTACAATATAACCAATCTAATCGCCATCCAATTCCTAATATTATTACCCCTGCTTTTTTAGAAGGAGGTTTTACTTTTAATGCATTTGCAATACAATCTATAAAGTATTTGTAAGTCCAATTTTCAGAAACTAGAACAAAACGTTTATTTTTTATATTACTTTCTAATAATTGAATCATAATATTGACAACATCAAAAACATCTATGTAACCAACAGTTCCATCTGTATAATATTGTAAACCATTAGCAACTTTTTTAAAAATATTTCCACTTCCATATTTCCAAATTCCTGGGCCAATTATTACACCTGGATTAACAATAACTGCATCTAACCCTTCTTGTGTCCCACGCCAAACTTCCATCTCGGCTCCATATTTTGTAATACCATAAACAGCATTATCGGCTTCAGGATTCCAAAGCGTTTCTTCATCTATTCTGTCTTTATTATTTGTGCTGCCTAGGGTGGCTACAGAACTAACATAACACATTTTTTTAATTTTGTTATCGATACTCAGATTAACAATATTGGCAGTTCCTTCAATATTTGTTTTTCTTAATAGCCAGTATTTGTTAGGTTCAAAGGAAACAAATGCAGCACAATGATATACAAAAGAGATTCCTTTAAAAGCTTGAGTAAGTTGTGGAATATCTAGTAAATCTGCTTGGATCCATTCAATCTTATTAAATAATATATTTGGATTGTCAGTATAATAAGAAAACACCTTTTTTACAATAGCCAGTTTTTTTTCATTTCTGTAAATTGCTTTTACAGATTTATTTTCTTTAGTAAGTTGGTATAATAAATGCGAACCAACTAATCCTGTACCACCAGTAACTAATATCATAAAACTAAAGTAAAGAATTATTCATAAAGAGAGAGTAATTATTCTTTGATTTTTATCTTTGTCCAAATTAATTGATAAAATTAAAAATAATGACCAATACATTTGTTGATGAACTACGTTGGAGAGGAATGGTACACGATATCATGCCAGGAACAGAAGAACAGTTAAATAAAGAAATGACAACTGGTTATGTAGGGTTTGATCCTACTTCAGATTCGTTACACATTGGTAGCTTGGTGCCTATTATTCTATTAGTTCACCTTGAGAAAGCTGGTCATAAACCTATAGCTTTAGTTGGTGGAGCAACTGGAATGATTGGTGATCCATCTGGAAAAAGCGATGAACGTAATTTACTTACAGAAGAGGTATTAAATTTTAATGTTGAAGGTATAAAAAATGTACTTTCCCGTTTTTTAAATTTTAATTCAAATGAAAAAAACGCACCCATTTTAGTAAATAACTACGATTGGATGAAATCTTTTTCATTTATCGATTTTGCAAGAGATGTAGGAAAACGAATTACTGTAAACTACATGATGGCTAAAGATTCTGTTAAAAAGCGTTTGTCTGGCGAAGAAGGAAATGTAGGTATGTCTTTTACTGAATTTACCTATCAATTAATTCAAGGGTACGATTTTTACCATTTACATAAAAACTTCAATTGTGCTTTGCAAATGGGAGGAAGTGACCAATGGGGAAATATTACTACTGGAACAGAATTGGTAAGACGAATGAATGTAGGTGAAGAAGCCAAAGCTTTTGCCATGACTTGCCCATTAATTACCAAAGCAGATGGTTCTAAATTCGGAAAAAGTGAAGGTGGAAATATTTGGTTAGATAAGGAAAAAACTTCTGTATATAAGTTTTACCAGTTTTGGTTAAATACGAGTGATGAAGACGCAGAAAAATATATTAAAATATTTACTTTTTTAGAAAGAGATACTATTGAATCCCTTATTGAAGAACATAAAAACACACCACATTTACGTTTGTTGCAAAAACGATTAGCAGAAGAAGTAACTACGTTTGTTCATTCTAAAGAAGATTTTGAAAATGCTGAAAAAGCATCGAATATACTTTTTAGTAAATCTTTTAAAGAGGATATTAAAACTTTAGATGAAGTTACTTTTTTAGATGTTTTTGAAGGAGTGCCTCAAGCCAAAATTTCTCAATCAGATTTAAAAGAAGGGTTGGACATGATAGCTGCTTTATCTGCTAAAACAAATTTCTTGGCATCCAATAGTGAATCTAGAAGAGCATTAAAAGAAAATGCTGTATCTGTAAATAAAGAAAAAGTTGGTGAAAACTACCAGTTAAGCCCTGATGATCTAATCAACAACAAATACATAATCCTTAATAAAGGAAAGAAAAACACATATATTATTAAAGTTCTTTAATAAGAAAACGCCTGATATAAAAATCAGGCGTTTTTGTTTTTAACTAATTAAAGTTAATTTTTCTTTTTCAGAACTAAAATTTAGTCGCTATATATTTTTTAAACTTACAAAGCCATTAAATTACAGCCTCGAATATCAGAATTATCAAACCTTCCAATTATTTCAAAAGTACCATTGTTATTAACACGACCTAAATCTTGGGTCGCTATAAATGAACAAGAATTGATGTTGGCTAAATCAATAACATTTATGCCACCAGTTTTATTTTGACTTAAAATGGTTAAGGCATCTTCAGTATCTCTAGTTAAAACCTTCATTGTATTGGAGCATTCAAAAACACCTTTGCCTTTAGAATAAGCTTGACTCAATAATTCTGTCATTCCATATTCACTATGTATATTATCAACTCCAAAACCATCTTTTAGAATGGTATGTAGTTCCTCTCTAACAATCTCTTTACGCCTCCCTTTCATGCCACCAGTTTCCATGATTATCGTGTTCTTTAATTGAAATTGGTGTTCTTCAATTAAGTCTAATAAGGCAAAAGAAACTCCAATTAACAATATTTTTTCTCCTTGATTATCTAATTGAATAAGTGTCTCTTTTAATTCTGAAAGATTATCTAAATAAAAACCACTTTTGGGTTTTTTAGATTGTTTAATTAAGGAGTCTGCCATATAAATCAAAGATGAACCTTCACGTTCTAAATAGCTTGGTAAGAGAGCCAAAATGGTATAATCTTCAATGTCTTCATAAAACTGCTTAAAACCTTCATTGAAACTCTTTTTATAGATGTTTAAGTCCGTTACAAGATGTTTGCTCGTGATACTTCCAGTGGTTCCTGAGCTTGAAAAAGTCTTTTCAATTTTATTTTTAGAACTTAATATTTGATGCGTTTTAAAAAACTGAATAGGAAGAAAAGGAATCTCTTCTATGGTTTTCACATCACTCGGATTTTTATAGAGTAAATCGCAGAAAGACCTATAGACTTTATTGTTTTCAAATTGAAATTTGAAGATCTTTAAAGCCATGTCTTTAAAGCCAGTCTCATTTTTTATTTGAAATATTTGCGATGTGTCTATCATAGAAAATTGGTCTCAACAAAAGTATATAAAATAAAAAAGCGTTACCAATTTTGGTAACGCTTTTAAATAGTATTAAAAAGGAATTATCTAACTACTAATTTTTTAGTAATTGCATTTCCGTTTTGAGATATTTTCATAATGTAAACACCAGCATTTAATGTAGAAACATCAAGTCTGTTGTTTTTTACTGTATTATCAAGAACTTGTTTTCCAAGAATATCGAAAACAGATACTTGAATAGTATCATTAGTTTTACTTACAATGTTTACATATCCAGTAGACGTTGGATTAGGATACACATTAAAATCTGCTACTTCAAAAGAAGTTGTAGATAATGTAAAGTCTGTTAGTGAACGTGCACTTACTTGAGGTGCACCACCAAATTCAGCTACCAAAACTACTAAAGGAATCATATTAGATGGAATTGTTTGTCCAATATAATCAGCCTCATTGAAAGGTCTAAAAGTCATTGGGCCAGAACCTCCTCTAGAAGTTGGGTCAGTAATATCATAATTTGTACTAGTAGCAAAAGTACCACCACCATCAGTAAAAGATGTGTTATTAATTTGCACTAATTCAGACTCATAAGCTTCCCATCCAGCAAGTAAATCTGAAATAGTAACTACTTGAGGAGTTATTGTAGCGCCTGTTGTAACAGAAGCATCAGTTATAGGTATAAATTGTAATACACCATTATATTCTGAAGCTTGACCCATTAAACCAGACATTCCATCGCCAATTGCAAATGTTGTTGAAATATTACCTGCTGAATCATCAATTAGAATTCCAGCACTTGCATCTTGAATGTATTTTTGATTTCTACTAGTTCTTGTATATGTTACCGTTGGAGTACTTGCTAATTGATAATAAGCACCAGATCCATTAGCAATATAATCTGTTCTTAAAGCTGCTAAATCAACAACTTGAGTTGCAGAAGCCACAGAGAAGTTAACTGTAGCG